>APMI01013270.1_pt1 | contig 48774 bp, 40 predicted proteins | sample 667938 | NCBI WGS metagenome assembly APMI01 (sample SAMN01084076, study PRJNA167559) | wastewater metagenome | biome: Wastewater | place: Denmark: Ejby Moelle, Odense | collected 2011-11-28
CGCCGCGGCCGACCGGCGCTGGCCGCCCCCCCGGCCCCGCCGATCGCGACCTTGCCGTCTCCCGCATCACGGAGCTCGTGCTCTCGCAAGCGATCGCGCTCACCCCACGGAACCCACTCCGAACGCCCACCGCGTTTCAGACCGCCAACGGCGAGGACATGTTTCATCCCAACACACGGGACCTTTTCACCACCCGCCAAGTCTGGGACGCGGAAGAACGCCTCCTGGAGGCAGGCCGACGACACGACGGTGCTCGCGTCGACCAGGAGATTGTCGACCAGCTCATCTCTGCCCCAACGGGCGAGGAACAGCGCATTCTTTCGGACGACCAGGCGCACGCGGTCGAGAACATCGCGACGAGCGGCCGTGCCGTCGACGTGCTGGTTGGACCGGCCGGTGCGGGCAAAACCACCAGCCTCGAAAAGCTCCTCGAGATCTGGGAAGCCCAGCACGGTGCAGGCACAGTGCGTGGGCTCGCCCCCACCGCTCGAGCGGCAGAAGTCCTCGCAGAATCCCTAGGGATCACGACCGAGAACACCGCGAAGTGGCTCCACGAAACCGCACGCGAAACGACCCTGCGAGACGGGTTCGACTACCAACTGCGAGCCGGTGAGCTACTCATCGTGGACGAAGCCTCAATTGCCGGCACCATCGCTCTCGACCAGCTGCGAGCACAGGCCGAAATTGCAGGCGCGAAACTGCTACTCGTGGGTGACTGGGCGCAGCTGGCCGCCGTCGACGCCGGCGGCGCGTTCGGACTGCTCGCCACCGACCGCGACGACGTGCCAGAACTCACAAACCTTCACCGATTCAAGGCAGATTGGGAAGGCGAAGCATCCAAGCTGCTCCGCCTCGGCCGAACCAGCGGACTCGACCCATACGTGGAACACGAACGCCTCTCTTGGGGTTTTGACGAGACCATCGTGTCGGCCGCGGTCGATGCCTGGAAAGCTGACGAGGCCAACATCGACGATAACGGTGACAACCTCGTGTCGCTGCTGATCGCCCCAACCAACGACATGGTGGAACGACTCAACGACATCGCGCGTCAATGGCGCATCGAACAAGGCCACGTCGACCAGCGCACCGAGGCGACCATCGCCGCCGGTGTCGCGTCCCCTGGCGACCGGATCGTGACGCGACAAAACGCGCGCACCCTCCGCACCGATCACGACCGTTGGGTGAAGAACAACGACGAATGGGTTGTTGTCGCCGTCAACGAGAAGACCGGCGACATTGTCGCCGCGGCAGGCGACGAACAGGTGACGCTCCCAGCGTCATACTGTCGCGACCACGTCCAGCTCGCCTACGCGACAACCGCCCACCGATCCCAAGGCCGCACCGTCAGCACCGCGCATGCGATCGTCGACGCGTCAGCGACCCGGGAGACGTTCTACGTCGCCATGACCCGAGGCAAACTCTCGAACCGCGCCTATGTGATCGTCGATCAAGACGCGACACTCGGCGACAAGGCGTCACTCGGGATGGTGACCGGATGGAGGGACGTGCTCGAGCGGGTGGTCACCACTCGTGGCGGCGACACCGCAGCGCACTCAACGCTGGACGACGAAGCCGAACGGATCGGTTCAATCCGTCAGCTCGCGGCCGAACACCAGACACTCGTCGCCCACCAGCTCGAACGAATCTACTCGCCATTGCTCGAGCATATGGGGCTGCTCAAACCAGAACAGGACTCGCCCTATCTCGGACCGTTGCTTGCAAACATGCGGCGGGTCGCCGCTGCCGGCTACGAGCCTGAGACAGTGATCAACCTGCTCGTGCAGGAGAAGAGTCTGGAAGGAGCGCGAGACAATCTTGCCGTGCTGCACCACCGCCTGGCAGGGTTTCTCGAGGACGTGCACGAGCTCAACTCGTTCGACCCCGAATATGCACCGATGCTTGACCGCTTCAGGATTGCCCCTGCGAGCATGGCCGACAGAGGCTCGTCACTTCATCTCTACCGAACCCTCGACGCGCTCAGAACACTCGGCGAGGATCCAGAAGAAGCACTTCGCGAGGTGCTGCTCAGCGTCGACCGACAGAAGATCACTGATCCCATCATTTACGTGAGCGTCCGGCTTCGCAAACTCCACGGGATCGAGGCAGATCATGTCGAGGTCGATGAGACACGCAGGGCACCTATGCCTTCTTCGCTGATTGCAGGTCTCATCGAACCGGCCACACCATTCGAGAGCCCGGACTTTGACGAAGCAATCGCGGATCGAGAGCGAGCGATTCAACTTCGCGCCGAGCTGCTCGTCGACCGGGCCGTCAGCAACGGCGAAGCATGGCTGTCCGGGCTGGGGGAGCCTGACCCCGCTGATATGGAAGAGTGGCGCCGACGTGCGGTAACGGTCGCATGCTTCCGCGATCTCTACAGCGTTGACGGCGACAACCCCCTCGGCCAAGAACACGCACAAGCAAAGAATCGCGAGCGGGATCGGCATCTCGCGCTGCAGGCGCTCAGTGTCGTCGCCACCCCCGAGTACAGTTCAACCGGCATCGCAGCTCAGTCGGATCGCGTCGTGAATGTCACCGTCACACACTCCATGTGACAGCTGAGGCCCCCAAGCGGTGAGCTTGGGGGCCTCAGCCTGACCGTCTGGCTATCTGCCAATCGCAGGTCCCGCGGCAGGCTCAGCAGGGGCGGCCGCTGCGGGCGGTTCGCCCTGAGGCGCGGCTTCTCGTTCAAGCTCACCAATGAGGGACGCGAGTCTCGACCGCTTTTGCTCGAGCTCGTCTTTCTTCGGCCATACCTCTGATTCGAGTTCACGCATCAGGGAGATCTCTGTGCGTACCTCCTCCAACCGCACCGTCAGCTTTTCCAGCTGATTGGGTAGGTCGGCCGCGTACTGTTCAAAGAGCCGGCTCATCGACGCGAGATCGCCGTCGACGATTCTCGAGTACCGCATCTGGAAGAACAACGCCTCATGAGTCTTCCCTGCATGGAACTCGACCATCGGGTCGGAGGCGTCAGCGGCGTTCCACTTCAATTGCGAATCCCAGTCGATCCCCCCGACGTGCACCTCGACGTGCAGCGGTGCGGGGAATCTCGCATGATGCGCCCCGAAGTAGGAAATCCGCTCTCGCGCTTGCATCACAAACTGCCTGAGCCCACGTCCAAAGTCCGTGCGATCGCGCAACACTGGAGACTCTGCCCAGGCTCGCGGCCGCGCGCGGCCGGCGAACGCGTCACCCTTCGTCGGCACGATATGTGGAGCCAGCTCACGTAGTGCCTCAACGTCATGCTCGTAGCTGCGGAACGTGCCCTCTGCCACGAACCGGCGGGCCTGGATTGCCCCAATCTTTCTGGCGTGAGCGCGCTCCTGTCTGCCGAGTTTCTGCGTCTCCTGACGGAGATCTGCAACCTCCAGGATCCGCATGTCGCCAATTGTGATCGCTTGCATCTCAGCGAATTGCAACGCCATCTCGCTTGAGTTGTCGACCTCTCGCACGTCGAGCCGACCCGTGAGGACTTGCTCAATGAACTGCGCCTTTCTCGCGAGCGTGCCCCACATGTATGCATCAAAACTGCCCTCGGTCGCGTACCTGAAGATCATTGCCTCGGCGTTCTGATTGCCTTGTCGGATCTCGCGGCCCTCGCGCTGTGTCACATCAGCTGGCCGCCAAGGTGCGTCGACGTGATGCAAAGCGATCGCCCTGGTCTGCACATTCGTTCCGACGCCCATTTTCTCGGTCGACCCGAACAACACCTGCACGCGACCGTCACGGCACGCCTGAAAGAGTTCCGCCTTCTTGGCATCGTTCTTCGCCTCGTGGATGAACCGGAGCCCGTCACGGGGCATGCCGAGCCGCACCAGTTCCTCTCTTAGGTACGTGTAGGCGCTGAAGTCATCTCTCGCGCCGGGCGTGCCAAGGTCGGAGAACACGATCTGGAATGCGCCGCGTAGCTCCGCCGGCTCACCCCATTCATCGAGGTACTCGTAGTCTTTAGTGTCGTTCCAAATCTGGTGAATGTTCCGGGCGACGACGTCGAGCTTGGTCACCTCGTCATCCTCAGGGCCCGGCTCCCCGAGTAGCCGTGCATCGAGGGCAAGCGCACGCCCATTGGCGGTGATCTTGAGCATGTTGTCTTCCTCGGGTGCGACCTTGCGATCGCGCACGAGCTCACCGCGCTCGATGAGGTCAGCCATGCCCGCCTGCTGTGCTCGAGTAGCGGGAACAATCACCATCTCCGGTGCACGCTCCCCAGCACTGTTCAATGCGAGCTGGGGGACAGGTAGCTTCAAGTCGGCCTGGGTTTTCACGTCGCCGGCTACGTGCCACATACGCAGCAGCTCAGGCAGGTTGCGGAACTTCGTCGTGCGGGTCTTGACCTGGAAGCCACCACCGTCCGGCTTCGCCTCGACAGCGGCCACCTGCTCCGTGAACTGACGTGCCCAGTCGTCGGCCGAGTAGACCTCCGCGGCACGCAGCAAATCGGGTCGAAGATAGCGTTGCATGACGTACATCTCGATGATCGAGTTCGGCAAGGGCGTCGCCGTGGCCAGCGTCACCACACGAGACTGCTCCAGGTGATCCCGGTGATACCAGAGCTTCATATCGAGATCCTGCGCACGCTGCGAGCCAACGGGTTTCGCAAGATCGTCAACCTTGGAAAGCACCGTCAGATTCTTGAACAAGTGCGCCTCGTCAACGCAGAGATAGTCGATCCCTGTTTCTTCCCAGGACACGCCCTCGTCATGCGGGATATCGAGCAGTTTCTTCAACCGCTCCTCGGCCGAGGCGAGTTCCTTCTCCAACCGCTTCACCGACTTGCCCGACAACTCCGAATCGAGCTTCGTGGTGAGAAGATCCTGCATCTCGTCAAGCCGTTCACGCGCATAGTCCGCCTGAGATGCGCCCAGCCCGATCCGCGAGAACGCGCCATGTGTGAGGATCACTGCATCCCAGTCACCAGAGCGAGCCCGGGCGACAAACATCTTCCGGCCATCACGACTGCCGACCGAAGCAATATCGTCACTGCCAGCCGACAGCACCCGCGCCCGAGGACAGATCTGTTTGAATTCGCGGGTGAACTGCTCGAGCATCTGGTTTGGGACAACGATCGCAGGCTTCTGCGCCATCCCGAGCCTGCGAAGCTCCATCACACCGAGCACCATTTCGGCCGTTTTGCCGGCGCCAACCTCATGGAAAGCCCCGACCGCCGGCTCTGCCAGCATGCGGGCAACCAATGCGTGCTGGTGCGGCCGCGGTTCAAACGTTGCCGCCTTGCCGGGGAACGTCAGCTGTACCCCATCGTAGCTGCGCAGCACGATGCCGTTGTAGAGATCGTTGTAGCGATCCTGCATGCGTATCGCACGATCGGCATCAGACCACAGCCAATCTTGGAAATGCTCATGCAGCTCGCTGGCACGCTCCTGCAGCGCTTCAGTTCCGATCTGGTCGACCACGGGAGCGGCATCTCGATCTGGTCGGTACCGGAGTTCGAGTCTGTCTCCGTTCAGCACTCGTTTGAACACAGCCTCAGCGGATTCATTGACGCGATCGCCGGTCACCGACCACCGTGATTCCGCGGTGTCGCGTGCGCGTCCGACGAGCTGGAATCGCCACTCACCGTCGATACGTTCGATCGCCTTCACTTGCTTCCCGAGCGCGTGCTGGATGTACTCGCCGACCAGGTCGACCGGCACCCAGGACGCACCGAACTTCACGTCGATCTCTGCAGGCCCGAATTCCTCAGGCACCACCGAGTTTAGGTCGTCGAGGTGCCGTTGGAACCTGACATCACCAAGTGCGAGCTCACGCACGAGGGCACGCTTTTGACGCACATTGCCGGACAGATACTCGGCCGCTGGAATGTAGGTCTCCAGGTCTGCAGGGGAGAGGTACACCAGGTCAGCGAGCGTGTCAGGGACCTTGGCTTCTTCAATATCGAGCAGCTCGGCGACAAGTGCGACATCGACTCGGCCAACCCGGTCGAGGCTCACCGCGATCGCGTCTGCAGGAGTATCCACACGGGCCACCGTTGGGGTGACACCCACCACACGTTCCTGAAAGATTGTTGCCTTGCGGGCGACACCGGTGTCCTCGTTGAAATGCTCGAGTGCGACCAGTGTAGGGAAATGCGGGTCGGAACGAAGCGCCCGAAGTGCGGCCGGGAATCGACGCGTGATGATGGGATCGTTCCCTGCCCGTTCCCGCACCGTCGTGGTGAACCTACCGAGCGGCCCGTACCGCTCCACATAAGCGTCATAGTTCCAATTGAGTGACGAGCGAAGATCGGAGATCTCGGAGGTGTCATCTCCGGTCGCGGCCTCTGCTTCGAGCAGCTCCACGGCAACGTCACGCAACTGCAGCAAGTGCCGTACCTCGGCCACAGCGTTCTTCGGAACCTTCACCAGTTCTGGCCCGTCAAGTCCAAGCTGAGTGAGCATGCCACTGGCGTCGACATCGACGCGGCCGATCACCTTGGTGGGATCCTGCAGCACGGCCGCCACTGGGCGATCGGTGACGACTTGCCCGGCGGCTGCCCAGCTGATTCCCCGCTCGAGCGCGACATCGACGACCTGGTGCAGTGCAGCGTCAAGTAGCGGCGCGATCGCCGCAGCCGACGAATCCTCCGCCCGCACCGTGAGCTCCGGGCCGAACTTCCCGCTGCGGCTCCCGATCTGGCCGAGCACATGATCCGGGTGATCGTCAAAGTAGCTATTCAGGTGAACGCCGGGGGCATTGTCTAGCTCGAGCGCGTGCACCCAGCGGGGATCCTCGGCCGGGGCACCGCCCAAGTGCCGGCGGAACACGAGCACGTCGATGATGACCTCAGTGCCAGCGACCTCACCGTGGGCGCCCGCGGGCATACGCACCGCGCCGAGCAGCTCCCCATACTTCGAGATCTCGCGCCTCGAACGTTCCGCGCGACCGTCCATTGTCCAACGTGAGGTCATCACCGCAACGATGCCACCAGGCTTCGTCAGCCTAAGCGATTTCACAATGAACGCGTTGTGCAACGTCAACGAAGCCTGGTTGTAGACCGGATCGTATGGGGTGATGTCTCCGAACGGCACATTGCCGATCGCTAAGTCGAAACCGTCACCCTCCAGGCGTGTATCGGTGAACGACTCATTGCGGATCTCTGCATCGGTGTGGATCAGCTGCGCGATCGACGCGGTAGTCGGGTCAAGCTCGATGCCGACGACCTGGTCGCCGGGACGAGCCTGCTCAATGAAGTTGCCTGTCCCGCACCCAGGCTCCAACACGGCTGCACCGGAGGGCACCCCCAGACGCTCCACAGCGCCCCACATCGCTCGAACGTACTCAGGATGGGTGTAGTGGGCGTTGAGCACGGTACGACGCGCTGCAGCCCATTCTTCGGGCGACCACAGCTCCTGCAACTGTTCTCGCTCGGCCGCATACTTCGCGTGCGTCGGATCAAACAGTTCAGGTGTTGCACCCCAACCGGGGAACCGGCGAAGTTCTTCTACTTCGAGGTCGGAGGCGTGCCTGCCATCTCGAAGAATCCGCTGGACAGTAGCGACTGCAGCGACTCCGCCACCAACCCGGGAGAGGTTTCCTCCTGATCCAAGAACTGGAACAGTCGGAACACGATCGTCGCTTGCGTCAACGACAGTCCGTGGGTCGACCCCGTGATCCTGAGAACGGTCTCCGTCGCCCAGTTGATGAGCTTCGACCCCAGCTCGGCTGAATTCCATAGCTGCTCGTCGGCCGCCGCCGTCAACTGGTAGCTCGGATCCTCCACCAGGCTGTCGTAGCTCACCTCGCCCTGCTCGAACATCTCCTGCTGCTCCGTGAGGTCTTCCTGATACTCCGGGATCTGGGAGAGCGCTTCGATCTTCACTGCCCGTTGCTCGAGGAACGCTGCGATGCTCCACGCTGTCGGCTTCACGAGCAGGTCCTCGATCGTGATGCTCAGCTGATCCAACCAACTGATCGACATTCGGTCCCTCGCTGCGGCTTCCCTGAGCACCATCAGATCGTTGTTGATCTGACCGACCCGGGTCAGGTAGTTCGTGGTTTCCGGCCAGCTCGTCTGCATCTGCTGCAGCTGCTCCATTGTGCTCATTCGCTTCCTCTCCTAGACCCCACAGATCAAATGCCAGCTGAGTGTCAGCCACTCGCGTCTTCTTGCGCCCCATTCTGCACTTCCCCTCTGACAATGCACGTTCGATCAAAGGTTCTTCAAAATCACATTGCGGGGGTGAACGTCGGCGTTTCGATCCTTGGTGCCGGCGCCTGCTGCTGATTGACCTGCACCACTCGTTCAGCCGCGTCCCAATTCAATGGCTCATTGCCAGTCACCAGAGTCAACGGAACAGTGGAAACCCAATGCGCCTCCACCGCGGGGAGCGCGCTCTTGGCAGAGTCGAACACAGCACGGGAAAGAAGCTCAGAATCTGCGTGCTTGTGCTCGTGATACACGTCCATCACCTGTGTCGCTGCATCGGGGCTGATCCTGTTCTTCTCAACGAGCTCGGAGAGCCGTCTGTGAAGTTCAGACTCAATTTGTGCCCGGGGCTGGGCGTTCGGTGCATCGCGGGGATCCCGCTCCAGTGCGGCTTCGGGAGAAATGGGGCGAAACCCTGTGGCACTCAGGGAAGTCGCTAACTCACTCTCCTGGTCGGCTTCAGCTGCAGCTTGTTGTTGCGGGCGCGCCTCTCGCTCGGCACGTGGGGTCCGATCGATCGAGACCCGTGAGCGAATGGCATCGGGGCCAAACGCCGCGACATACATTTTGGTAGAACGGGTGATTTCTCCGCCCTCTTTTTGGAAGCTATGCTTCTCGATCTCGGCGTCGACGAGGATCGCATCACCTGAACGATAGCTCTCGTTCAGGGCTTCTGCCCAGCCACCACGAAAGGTGCCATCGAACCAGTTTGGGTCTGCCTCAACGTAGGTGCCGTCCGGCTGCCGCTTCTGACGATCCTCTACGAGATCTACATAGGCGACCGCCTTCTTGTTCTCAGTGGCTGCATAGAACTTGATGTCGCCGGCAATACGGACTCGGTGCATGGTCATGATGTTGCTCCTCTACAGTCGACGTGCGCTGCGGTGCGCCACGTTCACCTTCCGATTTCAGGTGCTGCGCAGTCGCAGCGACGGGTAGATTGAGCAATGTGAACGGACAGTTGAACACCCCAACGTTTTCTATGGCGTCGTTTGCCCCACGGCAGCGTCGCATGCTGCAGAAAGTCGACAAGGAGCTTCTTCGAGTCGGTGCAGACAAGCTCTCGAATCAGGAAGAGGCCTCGATCACGCTTCTCGCTTTCCACGGGGCGAACTCGAGTACAACAGTGCAGTTGGGTGCTGTGCTCGTTGCAGCGGTTTCTGTTGGCGTTACCACGATGTTCTCGACGGGAGCGATTCTTGAGAACCAAGTTCTCAACTCGTCCGCGATTGAGAACGACTCAAGTGCATCTGGCACATATGCCTGGGTCTTTTCACTCATTGGGTGGCTTCTCGTAGGGCTGCTGCTCGCGATTTTTGCAGTGGCCTACGCACACGTCGTGACGGCGAAACGACAAGCCGCGTTTGAGGTGTTGAAGCTGCGTGCCGATGCAGGGCAGGCCGCTGGCCTGATCTCGGCGTTGTCGAACTCCAACAGTCAACATGCACAACGAAGCCCAGCTCCGAAAGTGTTTTCGCTCGTGAATACCTGCAGCTGTGACCACTGAGCAATCAGAGTCCTGTTGCTCACATGCTTGGAACGGGTGAGGGTGTGAGCGTTTCGCTCGGTGCTGCGGGCCGATAGTACCGTTTCACGAAATCATCAGCCTCAGCCCACGTTAATGGTTCACTACCTCGCTCAAGGTTTCCGACGATGGAAGTGATGTAGACCTGCTCAGTCAAAGCAAGGCCTCGCGTCGATGCGGCAACTGCAGCTCGGAGCTCCGACGCTTCTGAAGCTTGTGAACTATCGAAGGCATCGATAACCTTCCCGACATCGGGACCGCTCAATCTCTTTGCGCGCCACAGGTCGTGGAGGCGATCACCAAGCTCGACACGAACCTCAATGCGGTTCCATGCGTTTGGGTGGTCGGCAGGGTGACGGAGAATCAACTCATCCTGCTGTCGAGGGGCGGTCTGGTCGTCAACTGGATCTGTGTGCCGGTTCATTGTTGTTCCTCTTGTGAAGGGTGGGGGAATGCGGTGGGTGTTAGAGGTAGTCGCGGAGCCTGGAAACTTCTGAGCCAGGCTGCAGCTTGAGTCGTTCGTGCTGCAGGTGAGGCAAGGCTTGCTCATTAGCAAGCCGTCGAGGCAGTCGCCGCCATGATCGTGATGACTCGATCAATTCGTGCAGCCGATCATGACAACTTCTGCACAACGCCCACAGGTCCTCGTGCTGCTCATCGCCAAGCCTTGAATAGTCGACGTGGTGCAAATCATCCCTGGTGAGTACCCAGACACGACCGCAGCCACGGCAGAGAACCTCCACGGCTGCAGTGTGGTTGAGCTCGTCCGCGTGCCAACGATCTCGTCGCGATCGCCACTCCGTGGAAGCCATGTAGGTGGCGTACTTTTGCCGATGGAGCTCACGGCCGACAGATCGGCGTTGTTCCGGCCGGAGCTCACGCATAGTCGTGCTCGGCGTCTTCGAGTTGGCGTTGCATCGACTGTCGATTCGACAGGTACTCAGCGAAAGGTGATGCCTCCTGCAGCTGCTTCGAAAGTGCGATCGCGTCGGCCTTGCACCGCTCATACTCGGGGTTGGTATTGAACGGGTTGAGCTTGGGTGTGATTGCCTTCATGTTTCGGTAGAACATGATTGCGTAGCCTTTGGGCATCTCGCGGATCTCGCTCGCCTCGAGTACGGCGCGCTTCTCCTGGCTCAAAGAAACTGTTGTTGAGCCACCACTGTACGAGTGCTGCTCTCGGGTGACCCAGTGCTCTCCAAGCAGGTTTGACATTCCTCTCAAGTCGTCGTCGTCGGCGCCACCGGGGAGCACGATTTTAGCTACTGCGGCGTCCCAGAGCACCTTCACGAGATCTCGGCCGTACTGTCCGAGCTGCTCTTTCGCTTGAAACACAGCAACACCTACGCGCCCGCGACCGCCGCCTGCAGTGATGAGCTCGTAGAGGCCCTGATACTCGAAGTTGCCTGCCTCGTCGAGCAAGTACGTGATTGGTGGATCGAGACGACCCCCCATCGCATCGGCAAGACCCTTCGAGTAGTAGTCGAGCTCGGCCAAGAGCCCGTCGATGATCCGCACATATCCGCCTGTGCTCTGTTTGTCGCCCACCAGGTACAGGGTGCCCTTGGTGAGGATGAATTCGGCAATGTCGATCGACTCGCCTTCAGCTGGCTTCATCCACTTGCGGGAGAGTCCGGATCCGAGGAACGCGAGCGACGTGGGGAGCGTGCCCCACTGATTCGCGCGAGCGTCCGGCGGCATGTTGATCACAGACTCCAGGAATGCAGCGTGATCTTTCAGTCCCTCCGGGTGAAGACGGATGCCTTCAACGGCCTCCACCGCGCGCTGTGGGGAACCTACCCAACGCCAGATCGTGTCTACGTCAGCCCCCAGGCATGCCGCACCGTGGAACAACGCAGCAGAAAGCTGCTGGCCGAGAGTATCCCAGTGACCACCATTCGACGTTGATCCCGAGAAAGCATCCTTAGGGATCAGCGCATGGATCCTTCGAACGAGGGTCTCCTCGTCGACGCAGCCCGCCACAGGATCCCAACGCAGCACATGACCCAGAGATTCGCCCCCAGACGCACCAGGTGCGAAAACCCAGACTTGGTTCGGGGAGATGCGCTTTCGGTGCTGCATCGTCAAAATGGCGTTGTCCATTTTCGACGACGTCGTGATCACAGCACCAGGTGCGTTGATGATCCAATTCAGGATCAGATACCAGCCTTTTCCTGCTCGTGAAGGGCCAATAACGATGGTGGGATCCTCGACTCGGATCCACACATCGACATCCCAGAAGGACCCGACTCGATAGCCGCAATCCCAAGGCTGCAAAGTCCCAACCAGGAGGGCAGGCCGTAAGACCGCACCGTAATTGCGGACCAACGATTTCGGACTGAGCTCACGCACCACCTCACGCAACGGCGCGAGACCTGGCTTGCGCTGAGGATCCTTCGCCCACCGCCATTTCACAACCAACGAAACGACGACCACCGCGAGGACTGCCAGCAGCACGCCGGCGACGATCAGCCAATGCACGAAGCCTGGCACACTGGCCCCAGTAGTTACGGTGGGGTCGCTCTTTGCCCAGAGGCTCAGGATCCCGAACATGCTGAGCTTATGCTCACCGGAAAGCCGTGAAGGGTTCGTCAGCCCGACCGCAATGAACTGAGGCATGAACGCAAGAAACCCGGCAACGAGCGCGACCAGAGTAAGAGCAAACCCTGTCGGGAGTGTCGACCACCTGTAGGCGGGGTTCATATCTTTGCCTCTCGATCATTCAAACCAGGTACGAGACTGATCACACAATGGTTCATGATGGTCGCTGACTTGGCTGCGACGGTGAGCGCTTCGAGCACCGGCAGCGAGAGTCGACCTAAGTGTGTGCTGCAGTAAGCGGAGAGATCGTTCACGATAGGGGAGGACAGTGCGAGAAAGTCGCCAATGTCGTCGATGTTCGCTCGGTCCTCAAGCAACCGGCCCATTGCGCGAACGGCCTGCGCAGATGGTGTCGGGATTCGAAGCGGCATACCGGCACTGATGCTTCCTACTCTGGAGAATCTTGCACGGTACAGCTCCACTTCGTCTGCCCCGTCGACTGAGCCCTCAACCAGTAACAGGTTGCTGGCCTGGCCAGTGACGGCATGGTAGGTCTCCCACACTTCAGAGAACAGCGGGTCGGCGGGGCCAGCTGAGGTTTCCAACCCTGAGTGGAACCGTTCGTAGAGCTCATTGATTGGGGATCTCATGCGGCCACTTCCATCTCTCGGTTCCTCATCTGCTTGTCGGTGTCGAACATCGTTCTTTCCCAATCAGTGGTGGTGGGGTTGCCGTCGACGACATACGAACCGCTCCGCAACTTCACCAGGAACTGGCCTCGATTGAGGCGCGCGATCGCCGAGGCTTCGGCTGTAGTGAAAGTTCCAGTCGCGATGGCGTTGAGCAGCGTCTGGTTGGGTTGGAAGAAGCAGATGCGATTGGCATATCCGCGAAGCAAGCTCTTTGCGAGCTCACGCTCTTTGGAGCCCTCTGGCCCAACCGAATCGAAGTCACCGTCCTCGTGCACGAGCAGCACCATCGCGATTCCATACTCACCCGACAGTTTCAACTGCTCCTGATGCGCTTCGAGAGATTGCACGGTTTTCATGTCTCGCCAGCCTTCCTCGCGGATGAGGAAATATTGTCTACCAGAGGCCTTATTGGCGATGGTGTTCTGGACCCACGCATTCGTCACTGCCTGGGTTACCGCAAGTGCACCTTGTCCGCGTTGACTGATCGCGAACGTGTCGATCACGGTGTACGGGGAGGTGGGATTCAATCTGACCGAAGATTCTTGGTCGAACATCCCACCGAGATCACCTTCCACGAGACGCCGCAGACCATCGGAAAGGTCCGCAGCGTCGGACCGTTTGAAGTATCCGTCTCTGGCGCGTTCGATCTCCCGGGAACTCAACTTCTCCCACACTGCTCGCACAGTCGGATTGTTGTGTGTTTCGTTGACGACTTCTTCGAGCGCCCACTCGAGGATCGAGGACTCACGGGAAGTGACTGATCGTTCTCCAGGGTTGAGGAGCCCCGCGATTTGAGCGAGCACTGATACTCGAGCTGCGCGCACTCGCAGCGCATAGGCAGCGTCGGTTTCATCCGGCCATTGCTCTCCGGCTTCGAGCGGGTTCATTCGGATCAGATTTCCGAACACTCCCATCTTGAAGACGTCACCACCGATCGCTTCGGCAACGGGGGCATGCTCACCCTTGGAGTCAGACACGTTGATTGCGAACCTGCCGAGCATGGCGAGGAGACAAATCAGCCGCTTGATGATGAAACTCTTCCCTTGTCGAAGAGAGCCCTGCACCAGCAGGTTCGGGGAGGTCACCAGGCCGCGCAGATAGAGTTCCCACGGGTCAAAGGTGAACGCGCCCCCACCCGAGAGCAACTCCAGTCCGACGATCGGCCCGGCCGCCTCGTGCACCCAGGCAGCCGAGAACGGATTCGCGGCCGCAAGTTTGTATCCGGTTGCTCGGTGTGGTGGGCGCCGCAACGGAAAAGTCCAGAACCCGGATGGAAGTCCAGGGGTCAACACTGGGAGCAACTCGTCGGGAACCTCACTTTGTTCGGAATCGTCCGACTCGAGAAGATCGCGATACACGGTTTGCAGTTGCTTGCGGTGCTTGCGGGAGAGGTTTGCGTCTTCCAGCGTGATGAGCTTTTTTGCCACGAGCTGACCTCTATTTCATTCCCTCGCCGCATGGGTACGCGACGTTTAACAGTGCTTCTGCTTGCTGCCACACGACCACCCGTGGTTCGAGGCCGGAGGCGGTGCAGGCATTGAGCATCGACGCCGCTTCGGCCTCCAGAGAGTCCTCGGTAGTAGCGGTGACGGTGAGGTAGGCGCTGAATTGCAGCTCACCTTGACCGCCTACTAGGTCGACCTCGTGCTGCACCAGGTTTTGCCAGTCAGCTTCGTCGGCGGCCGAGTCTGGTTTGCCTGCCTTCGCGCGCAGCCTGGAGTTCGTGATCCAGGTGCGCTTGTGCTCGTCGATCTTCTTCATCGCTTGCGCGACCGGTGTTGGTGTCCCGATCAACGCAAAGGTGTGGCGCACCGGTACACCGGACTGCTTGCGGGCAAATACCAGCCGGGAAAGAAACCCGGGGTAGGTCTCATATCTTGGCCACTCGTTGATCCAGAACGTTCGATGCCATGCGGAATCGGTTTCAACGCTCGTGCGTCGCTCCTCAATCAACATGGGTGTGGCGGCCGCCGGGTCGACGCCCTCCCACTCCGACAGCACTCGTCGGTCAACGGATGGCTGACCTGCAGGGTCAATAAGCGACTTCGCCCAGGCCCCCCACTCTCGTGGGGTCACCCAAACCAGTCGAGTGAAACCGGCCTGCAGGAGCGCCTCTTCAGTGGTTTGCATCTCCAACTCGGCGAGTGACAAGACTCCACGAACGCCTCCGCCAGCACCTTTCACCAGACTGCGAGCATTGCCCGAGATCTTGAAGGAGATCGTCAGCTGCGTAAGATGCGCAACCACGGCACTGTCGGCGAGCTCGAGCGCCTGTCGATACGACTCGGGTGCCCCCTGTACCGCGGTGATGCGTTGTTCCTCAAAGTAGCGGCGCTCAGCGGCAACGGTGCCCGGCCGAGTCTGCTCGAGTACGGTGACGCGAGTAATGTGCGACTTCTGGGTGAACGAACCCAACACTTTTGCCCACTCAAAGATCAAAGCATCGCGCTCTTCCTCGGTCAGTGTGGAAGGTGTGTCCGATTGTGGTTGCCCTAGCCCTGGGGTGGCAACGAGGCAGGAGATGGTCGCCACGGCGTGTTTCGCATCCCAGACCACGACCGCGCCTGTTGAAGTTTCATAGAGATGAATGCGCCCATCCCTGCCAGGAAGATCGAGCGCGCCTGTGGGGGAGGGCTTCTTCCGCTCCGGTCGTGCCCGGTAGCTGGTTGCACCGACAGCTTTTCTCATCTGTCCTCCAAACTCTCTAAACGTATGAATAAGCAGGGTTTCTCCCAGCACCTTCACCAAAGCCACCGCAGCCAGCGGGCCGGTGAACGGCAACGAGGTGATGATCCCGATAAAGCCGTTGGTGATCACCGAGATCCCCATCACTCCGACGGCTACAAAGAGCGCGACAAGGTTCGGCAGCGTGATCCCGTAGACGACGCCCTGAGAAGGTAGCCGGTCGAAGGCCACCGTTTGCGGCTGATATTCGGCCATCTCCTAACGGCCTGTCTTCGGGGGAGCAGGTGCCGGCTTCGAATCAAAGGTGCTCCGACTCCCAGCGCCCGCACCTGGTCGCAGCTGAGGAACCTGCGGTTGACTGCCTCCACCGGTCCGTGGCCCGGGTTGGGGCCGCTCCGCAGTCGGCTTGTAGTTCTTTGTAGGTGGCTGTTGTGCTGTGGTGTGACCCGTGTGAGTACCGCTACGGCCGCCACCGGAGAATCCACGGCCGAAGTTCTGGAAGTTGCGGTTAACGGTCTGGCCAGTCATCTTGAGTTTTTGAGCAGCCTGGCTCCCTGCCGCGTCTGCGCCAGCGCCTCCGATGAAACTGAAAAAGCTGTACGCCACCACTGGCATGAACGCAGCGACGAGCAACCCGATCAGACCGACAAGCCCATCGAAGGAGAACACAGAGGTTTCGCCAGGTTTGAAAATGGCAAGGACGAGCACCAGCACCCCATAGGTAAGTGGCTTCGCCAGAAGCATCGCGACCACGGCGGTGACCCAGCGCATCACCCACACCTCACCCCCTTTGGACGGGAGCAGAACGAAAGCAAGTGGGGCGAAGGCGATCAGAATGACCACCACGAAGTTGCGGAACGCCATCGTGATGCCGATCAGACTGACCCCGGCAGCCAACATGAACACGACCGTCACCACGGGGCCTGCAAGATTGCCGCCAGTAACTACAGTGAGGCCGCCAAGAATGTTCCCAGGGATCGTGCCGTTCGCACCAACCTGAAATTGCTTCGAGATTGTCTCGATGAATCCGGAAAACCCGCCCCCGTCGTTGGTGAGTCGCGCGAGCATTCCCTCGCTCACTTCGTCCACGAACCTGAGACCCTCACCGACCGCAAAGTAAGCGAAGAAAGTGGTGGGCACTGAAAGGAACGTGCCGATGGCCGTCCGCTTGATGAGGTCAGGACGACTCAAAGCCAGTCCTACCCCGAGCGCAACGATCGTGGTGATGATCATCACCAGGATGCTCAAGCCGAGCCAGACGTTGGTCTGCTCGATCGCGGTAGCCCACAGGCTCGTACCCGGCTGGAATTTCTGCCCCCCGAGCACGTTGTCGGTGAGCCACACCACGATACCGAGACCGAAGTTTGCTGCACCTTCTGACGACATGCAGAAGAAGTCTGCGAACTCACAACCAAGGTCAATTGATGGGGGTGCTTCAAGTGCCATGGTGCTCGTGCCTGCCTAGAAGCCGAGATCGAGGCCGACCGTGAACGCGAAAATCGAGTACACGGATCCAAGGATCAATACACCCACCAAAGCTGACCCGATGTGTTTTGCACCGAACTGCTGTACCCCCTGGTGACCGAATCCCTTCGAAAGGATGAGGGTGGCGCATGCAATGAACGAGAGGACTCCGAGCCCCAGTACGAAACCGAGTACCCAAGAGGTAACCACTCGAAGAATGCTTGAGCCTGGGCCATTGAAATCAGGTGCCACTTCCGGTGGAACGTTAGTGCTGAGGCTGATGGAAGTCTCAACGAAGCCTGGAGTTTGAAGAAGTTCGAGGATGCTGTGCATTGGATCGCCCTTTGTCTGAATGGATGAACACCACTCGACGGGACCCGCCGCGCACTGGAAGCAACAGAAAGCGGGGTGGGCATCATGTTGATGCTCACCCCGCAGTCCGTTCCCAGATTGGTCTAGCCTCCAGCAAGGTATGCGTACTGGCACTCGCTGTAGCAGTACCCGAGATTGATCCCTCTTGACAGCATGAATGGGACAGCTTTGAGCATGTTGCTACGAGCGTTACCGCCTTGCCGCACCTCGAAATGAAGATGCGGCCCCCATTTCCCTCCGGTAGCCCCAACCGTGCCGACCTGTTGGCCAGCTTTCACCGACTGTCCGGGGTAGACCGTTGTCGAGCTCAGGTGCGCGTAATACGTGCGGATGTCTCCCGCGTGGGTGAGGTTTACCGCGATTCCATATGAGGTCCCCGACCAGCCCGCCTCGCTCACGACACCGCTCGATGCCGCATAGACCGGGTCACCGTTCGGTGCCGGCATATCGACCGCCCCGTAGGCGTGTGATCCAGTCGGGTACGTGTCCCACTTGAACTCATACCCGAGCGGGTGCGCCCAGTCCCCGGAAATCAGCCCGCCGGTGCTTCCCGTGTTGAGGGATTGGAAAGCCGCGCCGAGGGCGCCGACGAACAATGCGCCGATGCCGATGGCGATCACCAACAGCACTCCAGCGAACCCGCTGATGACTTTCCAGACTGTGCGGGCTTTGAAGAGGGTGGCTAGCGCGACCGGTGCGGCCATGACTCTGGCATGCTTCCGTTAACCATGCTGAATGCGACCCCGCAGAGGCCCCCGTCCTGTGGTGGATCGCACCAAATCGCGAACAGCGAGGCCACCTCTTGCGAAGAGTTTTCGTCTATCAAGCGATCCTGCACGTCGGTGACGACGAACCACCAGGTGAGGGTGGCTCCTTCGGTCACTGGAGTGACGCCGTTCGAGGCATTGAGGTCGTCCGAGTAGGCGATGGCTTTCGGATACCACTCGCGCATCTCAGACTCGGACATCACCAACGTTGGGGTGCCCGTTATCGTCAGTCCCTCAGCACGGTACATGTCGAAATTGCTTGAACTGAGCATCGGCCACAACGCACATTGCCTATCCGAAACTTGCAGGCAACTGGTGCTTCCGAGCCGCACGCTTTCTTCCGGGGTATTGGCTTCTTGCGGTGCCTTGAGCCCGGTTTCGATAGTGAGATCTGGGCCAACGTACTCTGGCGATGGATGTGTCATGCGCCGAGCTGCTTCTTCTGCGAACTCCACGGCGGTGAATTTGGTGGTGTCAACATTGAACTTCACGGCCGCGGCTCCGGCGGCTGCTTCGGCTGGGTCCGTGGTCACCGGCATGACCGCCATGCCAGTGTTGTCGACCACAAACTGATAGGTCCCGTTGCCATTAATCGGACCCTCAGCAGGGGACTCCGACTCTGTTTCCCCGCCTTCCTTCGAGGGTTTGCTCGATGTGGCTGGACGGGTGTTTCCTGTCTCAATCTTCTGTGGCCCACCAAACACGAGCAGCAGACTCCAGATCGTCGCCACAATCAGACCGAGGAAGAGGACACAGGCTGTGACCCAGATGAATTTGCGGCCAGCAGGTTCGGCCTTCCACCATTTGTTGATCATTTCGAGTCTCCTTCGGTCGGTGTTGGTTTCGTTGGTGGCCCCTGCCAGGTGGGCCATCCGATTGAGCTTTCTGTGCGGATGAACTCTTCAACTTCGACCTGCCAAAGGGAGCGAGTACTTGTGCCCTCAGCCGCCCATTGCTGAATCCGGTCGCTATTGTGCTCGGCTGTGTTGCATTGCGTGGTCGCTACCCAACCCCGGAGCCGGCCGATTGCCAACTGGAACTCATAGTGGAACTCTTTTGGTGCCACAGGCGGCGCTATCGGGAGGAATTGGTTCTGGTTGCGGTATTGGTACAGCGCAAGGAGCTCTTGAATCAAAGCCTCGTGCAGGTACCAACAAGGCGGTACTACCGTCTCCGTGAGGGCATACCGCCGAACGAGCTCGGGCACCCAGACGCACAACAGCTCGAGGACTTCTTGGCGTTCCTCGTCATCGAGTTTCCACCAGTTGATCGGTGAATTCGGCTGTGGCAGCGGTGGCACGCCACTGCGCGGAGGTGCCTCTTTCGGGGCTTCGCCTCGTTCGCGAATCATTTGTTCTCCTGCAGCTCAGGTGCCGGGGGTCGTTACCTGATGTGAGCTACTGCGCAGCCTACGGACTGCCACCGACATTCACTGAGAGCAACGGGCCCCATCTGAAGCGCCAGAGGGGGCCCATTGCTTGAGGCACGCCGTAGTTAACGACTGCGACGGAATGACCGGCGAGCCAACAACCCACCGCCGACTGCCACGAGGACGAGCGCAGCGGCGATCAGGCCACCGAGCGATTCCCCAGTGACTGTCAGGGCTGGCGGCACCGGCTCACCTGGCTTCACCGGTCCAGGGGCGCTGAGACTCAGCTCGATTTCTGACTCACCCGAGAACTCCGTCGACGTAGTGAACGCATCAACACTCTTCTCAGCCCACACCCAATTTCGCCCATCAGGGGCGGCCGCAAGGCTGCGGTACGAACCCGCAAACGTTGGAGCAAACACACGCACCGGCTCCGGCTGTTGCGCACCTGGTGCGTTACTGACGTCATAACTCACAAGGGTGTTGTTCGGGAACACCGTCAGCCCGTCGAGCTCGATGTCGACGAGCGCGATCACCCCGTCATTCGTGAGCTCCGCACCGGTGCCCGTGAAGGCGGCGCGGATCGTTCCGCCGTGGATCGGATCGGCCGCATCCCCGCTGAGCACCACGCCCGTCTCACCGATCCGCTGGCCGGTTTCACCGACGAGCAGCTGCTGGCCTGCAGGAAGCGCGAGCGTGCCGTTCACGGTGAGCTCCCCGAGCACGGAGGTTTCGTCGATCGCCTGGCCCCCGAGAGCGTTGGTGCCTCGAGGCGTGAGCTCATCGTCAGAAGGGCCGGCGTGCACGGTGAGTGTCGCGCCCGGATCTATCGTGGTGTGGCCTCCAATGCCTCTCCACGGCCCGATAGCGGCCGTGCTGAGGGAATCGGTCGTGGCGGTCACGTTCGCGCCTTCAGCGAGTGTGACGGTCGGTGCTGGTGCGGTGCCGCCTGCTCCGATCGCTGGTGCTCCCGATTCTGAGTCGAACCGCCCAGTACCCTCGTGGGTCGCGGTGACGGTGGCATCGCCGATCGAGACAGAGAATGCGCCTGTGCCGCTGGCTGAGCCGATCGCTGCGCCCATACCGGAGCTTTGAGCGGTGACGATCGCGCCGCCACCGATCGCAATATCAACCGGCTCACCAAAGTGGGTGCCGATGCCAGCCGCGAACCCTTCGCCCGCCGCGACTGCGTTCACCGTGCCTGTGGTCTGGATGTTGATCAGCGGCCGGTTCTCGTCGGTGAATGCCGTAGTTGTCCATCCGTTGGTGGTGCCGATCCCTGCACCGTAGCCGCCGCGCGCGTCGACGGTGGCGTTGTCGATGATGTTGATGCTGGGTCGAATGCCCGGGCGAATCTCACCAGGTGCGAAAGATCCCAACACCACACCGCCGTTGTCGCTGGTGAATGGTTCCTCGTTGCCGGGTTCGAGGCCCAGCCCGTCGACGTTGAGGCGCATCTCAACGCGGTTCTTGGAGACCACGTTGGCCTCGCCTCCGATGGTGATTTGTTGCAGCGCTTGCCCGCGCAGGCATCCCCCTGCCCCGATCCCGTCAGTGTTGACCTGTGCACTCCCGGCGATCGTCACGGACTCAGTGTTACCGCCGATGCCGGTTCCGCACACGACGGTGCCGGTTGCGCGCACGGTGGCTGCGCCGACGATATTGATCGCCTCGAGCGAGGACGAGCCGCCCATCGCGCCGATCGCCGCTCCGTTCGAGCCCCAGTCGTAGAAACGGGTGCCCACCGGGTATCGGTAGTCGCTGATTGTGTAGTGGTACGAGATCCGGTCAACGTCGACATCGACCACTGCGTGATCGGTGACCGTGACGGTTCCGGCCTGCATGTTGGCCGGCGCACCGATCCCGGCCCCCTGGCTCATCTGCGAACCGCGCACGGTCACGGCCGCGTTACCGCCGATCGTGACGTCGCCGGTGGTACCAATCAGAGAGCCGGCTCCCCACGGTGTCGTCGATTGCTTTGTGTCTGCGCCGGTGTCGGGGTCGGACGCGTCGACGAGGACTGTCGCGTCTCCGTCGATTGTGATGTCGCCGGCATCGGTCGCGCCGTTGCCGATACCGATGAGGCCGCCATTGCCGAGATCCGCGCCCTGCAAGCCGTCGTATGCATCGATAGTGACCTGTGCCTGGCCGGTGACGTGAATGTTGCCGATGGTGCCGTTTGATGCGCCGATGGCGGCGCCTGTGCCAGGGTTCGAGATCTTCACTTTCGCGTCGCCGTCGACCAAGACATTGCCTGCGCTCCCTTCGAGCGCGCCGATGCCGGTGCTGATGGACGTGCCCGTGCGGATTGAGAGCTCACCGCCGGAGACATGAATGTCGCCGACGCTGCCGCCGCCCATCGTGTTCCCCACTGACGCACGTGGTGCACCGGTGAACTCTGCTGTGTCGACGGACACGACAGAGCTGATGAGCGATATGTCGCCTCCATTCTTGCCCGGCCCTGCGCCGATGCCGCCCTCGTCGACCGTGACGCGACTTGACTCGATCAGAATGTCGCCGATATCACCGCCACTATCAGCACCAATGCTGCCTAGTGCGATGATCTGCGCGTCTCGCAAGGTGATGTTCCCTGCGGCTGAATCGGCCCCATATCCTGAGCCGATCGCTGCAGCTGGGTACCAGGTCTTCGCGGTGACTTTTGCCCCATCCACCAGGAGACTGGCGCCGCTCACATCAATTGGCGTGGTTGGTGCACCACCCCAGCCGGAGAGGTCCGCAAGCAGCTCACCGGACTTCTCAGGGCTCGAGTCAGTGATCGTAAGCTCACCACCAGAGAACGCTTTGACCGGCCCAACGAGGGTGTACCCATTGAGGTCAATGGTTGCGCTGCAGTTCAGCGAAAGTCGCGAGGCGGGAACTCCGCCCGGCCCATATCCTCCGCCGTCAGCGGGCATCACTGCGTCAGCTGACAGTGTCAGCACGTCGCCATCGACGCAGCTCACCGCCAAGCCAGCCAGAGCAGCCCAGGCGTCGGTGTCTGCCGCGAGCGAAGGATCGGCTGTGACCCCCATTGTCGTCAGCCCAATTGCCAGGCATGCGCCTGCAGCACCCAGCTTCGAAAGTCTCAATGAGCAGGCGCTCTGCGCCTCTGCCCGTGCCATATCAGTCATTTTCGGTCCCCCAGTTGCCGGAAAGTGGAAATTTCATAAGGGCATTGCCCTAAAGCAGTGGGGGGTCGGCCTAAGCCGACCCCCCACACGCTAGCTATCCTTCGCAGTCGCGCGTCGTGTTAGCCGCAACCTCTGTCGCCGCTGCACGTCGACGTGCAATGAAGAACGCCGCAGCGCCGAGCGCTGCGAGCAGCCCAGCAATGCCGATGCCGTAAGCAAGGCCAGTGGGTTCGCCGGTCGCACCGGTCAGTGCGAGCACCGGCCGATCCTTGACCTTGGTGGTCTCGGCCGGCAGACCGCACTCACCCTTGTGCACCACAACCTCGGAGCCGTCCTCAAGCACGTACTTCAAGGTCTCAGACCAGAAGTAGTCACCAGCCTTCTTGAAGACCACATCCTCAGAGCGGTACTCGCCAGCACCAGTGACTGTGATCGGCGTATCCAAGTTGAAGACGCGGTTCTCAGTAGTGCACACCGGAGTGTTGCCCACTTTCTCGAACGCTTCGAACGTCAGCATCGTCTTCACGCCCGAGTCGGGGCCGGGCACGGGGCCGGTGACAACCGCAGTGTCATGCGCCTTCTCGTCGACGTAGACAGCCTCGGTCGCCTTGGTAGTGACCTTCGGCTCGTCGACTGTGGAGGTCTCGTTTGGCAAGCCGCACTCACCCTCCTCGAGCACCACTTCTTCATTCGTCTCGGGGTCGATGGTGACCAGTTGCTCGATCCACCAGTACACGCCGTTCTCGTCTACGAAGACCTCGGGCGAATCGTAGGTGTTGCCGTCGTTTGTGCCGGCGTCGACCGGGATGCCGGTCGGGGTAGTGATCTTGTTCTCAGCGACACAGAATGTTGCGTCGCCCATCGCGTCGATCTCATCCTGAGTCCAGAGCACGTCGGTCTTGTTGCCGTCGGCGTCGCGCTTTGCATCGCCGGCCTTGACCTGCTTGTAGACACTGAATTTCACCGTCGACGACTCGGGCACGTGGCCGTTGACCGTCGCGGTGTCCGTGATCGGATCGTAGATCGTGGCGAGCTGCTTCGCTTGCGTGGTCACATCAGGACGCACGATCTTCGCTGACTCTGCCGGCACACCGAAGTCATCGCACTTCTCTTCCCAGATGCCCACAGACTGTGGCTCCTGGTCAGCGTCAACGACACACCAGCGCATCGTAATGAACTGGGCGTCGCGGCTCGTCGTGACGGGCACAGAAACCTCGCTCGAGGTGAGCACCTGACCGTTCTTTGTAGGATCGGTCACCACCTTCGTCGTGCTCACAGGGATCGCATCAGCTGGCACATCGGGGGTTTGCACCAGCTCGCTGCCCGGAATGCCGTTCACCAGGTATGCGGTGCCGGTGAGGGTCATCGTGTGACGGTTCCCCTCAGCATCGCGCAGCCAGTTCTGCATTGCCGGAATCGTAATGTCATCCGTGAAGGACTGGCCGAGACCCAGCGTGCCGAGCTCGCCAGTCGACAACAGTGTGCTGAACTCAGGAGTCATCTTGACTGCCTGAGTCTCACCAGCTGTGCCGAACCCATCCGAGAAGAAGTAGTTGGTCGGGAACACCCGGCAACCAGCTACACGATCGGGTGTCACGCAATCGTCGACACCGGTTACCGACTCGTGCTGATCATCACCGTCGATATCCCACTTGAACGTGTAATAGCCCTGTTCTTGAGAGACCTCGCCATTCCCCTGAACGACAGACGAAATTCCGAAGGACTGGCCAACCGGGGTCGCCTGCAAGAAACTGCCGTCATCGTTGATCGATGTGAACTCGAGCTTGGCCGCTACCGGTGCACCTACCGGAGCTTCCGGTGAGGGGTTCAGCGCGGGATCGTTCATGTACGGGCCGTACACAGTCGCCGTCGTCTTCACCGGCATCCACTCTTTGGTCACGCCGTCCGCGCCAAGGCGCCAACGCCACTGGTCCGTGCGGCCGACAGCTGCGGGCAATGTGCCGAAAGTGATGGTGTCAGTGAAAGGCTCGCCAACGCTGATGAATTTCGAAGTGACCAAAGACGATACGGTTGGTGCCCAAGCGGTGTCCGGGTCGAGGTAGATGGTCGACAGCGGCCGCACGACAGGCGGTGCAGCGGTGACCGATGACTGCCAGCCATTTCCGTCGCCGAATGAGACCTGACCAGAGAAAGAAAGCCGCTTACCGGCGAATGAAACCCGGTAATACTTGTCCCACTTCTCACTTGAAGGGGGTACTCCGAGCCACGACAGAACCGTTCCTGCAGGTGCCCCACTGCCACCCCAGGTCTTGGTCTTCGTGCCGTCGGCCCAGGTTCCATTCGTGATGGTCATCTCTGTAGTGCCAGCTGGTAGAGAGAGGGTGCCCTCGTATGGCCGTTCCGGTGATGCGCCGATAACTGATGCATCCCAGATTCCGCCGTAGTCACCATTGCTGCCACCAGCTGCTACGAAAGCCGTGGCCTCGTTCATATATGACTGCGCCAGCGCTACGGCTTCTGCCCCGATCGAGTTGGCAACGATCGCTAGCTGTGCGCCATAGCCAGCGTTACCCGAACGGAGGGCCCACACCGCATACGCGGTAGCTGCTGCCTGAAGACTGTCATTGGTCTGACCGTAGCGGCCGATCACGAAACCGATCTTCGTCACGTCATCACCAGTGGTCGCGTAGACCTCAATCCCACCGTCGCTCTTACCCGGAATCGTGCCAGTGGTCACATAATCAGGAATGCTCGAGCTGGGGTCGGTGAAGACGAACATTTCGGCGCAGTACACATACCGGCCGTCGGGCAGCACGTAGTTACCTGCACCGTTCTGGTGCACGCCGTTACCCCAGTTAATGCCCGCGCCATGGAAGGCGTCGATCGCCACTGCAGGCGTAGGCGCCAAGGTCGCAATTCCGGCCGAAGCTGAACCGGCCAGCATCAAGGCACTAAGTATCAGTGCCCCCGTGCGGAACCGTCGCCTTTTCCGAGGCGGTGAGTAGTCGATTGTCATCAGTGAGTTCTCCTTGCATTGGTTATCTGATTGGCAACCCCAGCTCTTTTGAGAGAGCCAGACTGCTTCCCCCAACCCATCTCGCAAGATGAGCCCACGACATTCTTGGGTGCCAGATTCTAAGCAAAACTCTTATTCAACAAGAGTATGATGAGTAAACAGAGGGGGAATCCACCCCCTTGTCCATAGAGTTCTGCTCATTTTTAATACTATCATTGAATAAGAGTATGCGCTTCAAAGATGGAGATTCGAGACAATGGGTACGTGCCTAAATACGCTGGAGATACTTCATACCTTCCTGAACGCCTTGAGAACGCCATGACTGCATTTGGTGTCAACCCCAGCAAGGTGCAGATTGTACGGTTCCTTTCCCTCACCGAAGAAGGCGCGACAACGGGCACAATCGCGAAAGAACTTAACCTGAAATACCAGACCGTTCTTCGTCACCTTACGTCGCTCGAAGAGCGCGGCGTGGTTATCTGTGACGTCCCTCTTGGGGAGCGCCAGGGGCGTCGAACGCCATTTCGCGTCAACCCCGAGGAAGTGAAGCGCGAAATCCGAGAATTTCAAGATCTCCTGCTCGGAGAGTAGGTCTCTGGGTAACTGAAGTCAGTACACAGACTTTTGCCTTGAAGCCTTCGGCATTATCCGGGGATCCTGCGCACGGCTCAATCACCCGGACACCCGCTACGCGGCTGCCCTCTACGCGCCAACCTCGTCCGTCTCTCGCTTCGCTCGGCCGCACGGGGCCGTCACTGTGATTGAGCCGCTTCGCGTCTCCCCTACTAAGGCACATAGTGCCTTCAAGGCAAAAAAGTTTGATGGGATTATGGGAGATGAGAGCAATGGTCGAAGAGGTAGTGGTTTACAGCAAGCCAAGCTGCGTACAGTGCAACGCTACGTACCGCGCATTGGACAGCGCCGGGATCGAGTACCGAGTTGTCGATCTCACGCAGGATGATGCCGCCCTCGAGTACGTTCAGGATCTCGGATACAGCCAAGCGCCCGTCGTGATCGCAAACGACGAAGACCACTGGAGTGGATTCCGCCCTGACCACATCAGCCGAATCGCAGCTGCACGCAAGGCAGCGTGAGCTGGCGTTGCGGAACTAATAGCTCCATTAGTTCTATTGGTGCCGATTGAGTCTTCCCAATACTCTTATTGAATGTTACTATTAGTAATAGAACCATTAGTGCCATTGGAACCATTAGTGACAACGTTGACACGGTTCTCCTTAACCACCACAAGCCCAGCAGGGCACCGAAAGAAAGGCGGCTCTCATGAGCTACATCACTCGCACCGGCAACCTCGTCGCAACTCCTGAGCTGAGGGAAAACGAAAGGGGTGGCAAGTACGCCTATGCCCGCATCGCGGTCTCTGATCGAGTGCCTGTTGGCGACGAGTGGGTGGACAGCCCCACGGTCTTCTACACCGTGGCCTTGAGTGGACGCGATGCCGTATCCGTCGTGGCGCTCGCCCAGACGAGCGGCAATGTGCGACTCGTTGTAACCGGTGAGCTCACCACCACGGGATACAAGACCGACAACGAAGAGATCCGCTTCGATAACCACATTCGCGCGGACGAAGTCGGTGTGAGTCTCCGCGGCCAGGACGTGAACGTGACCCGGCGAAATCGTCAACAGTGAGCCGAAAGGAGGGGGCGCCACGCGCGCTCCCTCCGCCCTAATGGAACCATTAGGGATAATATCAACAATAGAACCATTGGCGACATTATCGCCATTAGAGACAGGACAACCCGTCATGACCGAAACCCGTGCAGCAACAGTGGTCACCGCCTGCAATCAGAAAGGCGGCGTGGGCAAGTCGACCACGATCTTCCACATGACCCGCGCAGCTGTCACCGCCGGCCTCCGCGTGCTCGTCGTCGACGCAGACCCGCAGGGCAACATCACCAGCGTACTCACCGCCGACGTCGACGAGGGAGACGTCGGCCTGGCCGACGTGCTCAGCGATTACACCAGCGAAACCATCAACGACGTCATCGTGCCCGGCATCTGGGAAGGACTCGACGTCGTACCGACCACGGGGGAGTCACTTGGCCTCGTCCGTGACCAGCTCGTCGTCGCCGGCGCCGGCCGCGAGCTGCGCATGCGCAAAGCGCTCGAGCCGCTGCGAGCAGAGTACGATCTGATCCTCATCGACTGTGGGCCGAACCTTGACCAGCTCGTCATCAACGCCCTCACCGCATCAGACGGTGCGCTCGTCGTCACGCAGACCAAGCTCTGGAGTGCGAACGGGCTCGCGAAGCTGCTCGACACCATCGCAGCGGTCACCGCGAGCTACAACCCGAACCTCACCGTCGCGGGCGTCGTGCTCAATCAGCACGAAGCGCGCACAATCGGGGGAGGGCACTGGGCGGGAGAGATCGCCGCCGCAGCTGAAGCACGCGGCCTGCCGCTGCTCTCGCCACCAGTGCCAAAGCGCCAAGCGATCGCCGACGCAACCGAGGAAGCCCGCGGCCTCGACGAAGGCGACTCCGACGCCCGCGAGCTCGCAGCAATCTACGACGGCTACCTGACCACCCTCACTGGAAGGAGCGCATAATGGCAGACCGCAAGCCAGAGCGCCGCAAATCAAGCCTCCAAGGTATGACCCCCGTCACTACCCAAGTAGTGCCGCCTGCAACGCCACCGGCACCAGCACCGGCAGCGGTGGAGCCCCAGCCGGCAGCCTATGCAGTTGCAACCGCGGCGGCCGCCAAGAAAGCCGACCGCACCGGTCGCCTGAACTACTACGTCGATAAAGACGAACAGGGCCGCATCCGCGCCGCCTACTACGCCGGCCGAGACAAGCACGGCTGGCGGTCGTTCTCAGACATGCAGCGCGAAGCTGTGATGCGACTCGTGGAACAGCTCGAGCGCGATGTCAACGGCGGCCTCCCGTTCGAAGGGCTCTCCGCGGGATCCATCTCTGCAGGGCGCCCGCTCGAGTAAGTCGCAGATTGATAACGAATGTCTCAAAAGTGCCGTTCGGTGTCGGAGGCCTCTCAGAGAATCTAGAAGCAGGGGAAACATTTACCACAAGATGATTACGAACTGGGCGGCTGGGGAGCCTGGATGAATAAGGAGCAAAATGTTCACCATTGAAATCAATGAGGACACCACTTTCGAGCTTGGTACTGACTTCTTAGGGTTCCCAATTCTTCGCCTTGTCACCGGTGACGGCGATACTGAGATTGTCGCTGGCCCACCGTGCAGTGCGCAAGCGGCGAAGATTGACGAGTTCATCCACGCCCTGACCATCCTGCGAGACGTATCTAACTGGGACACCTCCCAGCAGCTCGACTACATCGACAAGCTCCGATCCGGTAGAGGCCACGGAGATCCCGACCTCATCGAATACCTCACCGAACGATGGTTCGGCATCCAAAACGAAGTGACGAGCGCGCAAGCCGAGCAAACTGCGCATTACGTTCACTAAAGCAACCACAAGGAGTCTTCAATGACCACACGCACCAGCACGGCAGTCATAGTCGTCGCCAACAAGACCCTCAAGAACGGAGAAGAGCGCACCACTTACTACGGGCCCTTCCTGCCTCACGCGGGTAGTGCTACAAATTGGTTTCTGAAGACCATCGAGAACGAGCTCGACGAGAGCGGGCTCTACAAGGACTTCGAACTCGCGGTCGAAACCCTCTTCATCGGTGAAGACGAATCCGACTGCGCAATCACTCCGACACGTTAGGCGGATTTAATGTTGCCACCCAGCATGCGATCAATCGTCCGCAAGGGACATCCATTTGCAACCGTCAACGAACGCCATTTAGACCTAGCAGCGCGGCTCGTGCATGAAGGATATTCCTTTGTGGGCATGATGCAAAAACATTTAGAAGCAGTGAGCAATCTCATTCTTGCGGCCGAAGGTCTGACTTGGGTCATGCCCGATGACGAATCGGTCGCTGGGATCCTGGCGCTCGACTCGGAGCAGAATATTGTCGGTGTTGCCATCTTTGGAGCTTGGGGGAAAAATGGCTCTTTCTTCGTTCATCTCCAGCACCTTTCTGTCTCAGAGCATGCGCGAGGAAAAGGGATAGGTTCGGTGCTCACAGGTATGGGGAGGCATGTGACCCACCGTGATGCCAGTATGACCTATGCCGGGATAGAGCCAACGCCAGCTACTTTTCGGTTCTATCAACGGGTCGGTTTCGACATCCAGTTCCCTAACGAGCCGATCTTCTTTGACGGCGTACCGGTGCTCAATAACAATCCGCGCTTCACCTGCTGGGCCACGAGGCCCTGGTGAGCTTTGTGGAGACGAAAAAGGGAATAGATCATGGACCTAGTCATCGTCGTATTCGAGGTTGCGCTCTTCGCCGCTGTCGTGGTGTGGGCGGCCCAGGTCGACCGCAGAGACAGGCGTGAGTCGGCCCGCAGAGTCGCCGCATTCAATGCCGCGGTCGACCACGCAGATGAGGCGTGGGATCGCGCCGACGAATCCTGGTCGCGCGTAGAACGCGCGTGGGCGTCAAGCGACGTCGACCGATAACGATCGTTTTTGGCGCGTCGTCGACCAGGTGCAGCGATCACCGCGACACGCCGATAACTGATCTGTGACTTGGATCGCATTATGGCGGTGTTCTTGCAGCATTATTTGGCGCTGCCCCGATCACTTTTGCGGTAGATCGTGGTGCGAGAAACGCTGAGAATCTCTGACCCTGAGTCAAGTCGCCCCAATTTCTCGACCTGACAGAAGCTACAAAGACCCGCCGCTCATGGGTGAACCCAAGGGTGAACATCTACCGTTCAGGGCGCGTCAAACGCTTCAATCTCGTAGAATGCCGAATGTTCCCTGTGTGTTTCCCGCAACCGGTATGCGTGAACCACGCCTTGTCAGGGAATCGCTTCCGGATACGGAAGCGTCTGTGCACAGAAAAAGGAAATATGAAGACACAAACATTTGAAAGAGTCCGCAGGCGGGGGGGGGCGCTATTGCGCATGTCCCTTGCGCTGGGACTTATTGCTAGCGGCGCATTTCTTGCGACCTCGAACGCTCCTGCCGCTCAGGCGGCCGATATCGGGCCAACCTTAACTAATGTTGAGGCCACGATGGAACCGTCTACGCTGACGATTCCACAGAATGGTTCAGCAGCCTTCTCGATCAAATTCAACGCTTGCGTTCCGAATGCGGCAGAAACTGGCGATAGCTGGACAGTGGGGCTTCCCTCCGAGGCGAACGGGTCTTGGCCAGCTGGGTTTAATATCACGAACCCCGCAGATCCTACTGATACCTGGATCCGTGTCGATATCGCGGGAGATACCGCAACATACACGCTAACAGCGGCTGGTGCTGCGGTGGATAACCTCTGCTTCAAATCACAGTTCGGTGGACGCTTTAACGCCACGATGGACCAGGGCGAGCACCCCGTTCAGGTGGTCATCCCTGGAAAGACCATCGATATCGGCACCGTCACAGTCACTGAGCCGGAACAGCCAGGAGACGTCTGGTTGCCCACTGAACTCACGAAGGGGATATGGTTCGCTGGTGGCGATCAGTGCGCAAACACGACTAAGGCTTGCATTGGAAGCGCAATTTATTTGCCGAAGGGTGACCACGGAGTAGTCACCGTGGTGGATGTTGCAGAGCCGAACTGGGAGTTCGACACAACAGCACTCAACGCCAGCATTCTGACCGATCTCGGTGGCGGTAATCCAGGATATGAAGCAGCCCCTGGCCGGATGGTGCAGATCGAGTTTACGGCTGGTCGTTTGGAGGTCACGTTGGACTCAACGGGTCTGGCGGACAACCAAGCACTATACGTGTACTTCAATATCAACGCGAAGAACGCCACCGGAGGGATCCCGACAGAGTTCCGTAACACCGCAACGGGGGTTAAGGAAGGCGCTGAGCCGTGGTCTTCCACTAACCAAACCGTATCGACGTATGCTGGCGGTGTCGCTGATGGGGCGTTTATCACGCTGAAGAAGAAGGATGTTGCAGGTAACGATGCACAGACCGCGGCGGATGCCGTTGATCTGACCTCAGCCGATGGTGCGACCGGGCTCGTGTTCACGATTGTGAACTCTGGCACGCAAACCCTTCACGACATTCGTGTTTCGGATGCTGTTACTCAGGGGTCCGCCTCAGTCAGTGATCTTACGTGCACCTTCCCCGACGGTTCTAAGGGCACCACTTGGGATGGCCCGTTTGAATCAACGAAGAGTTTCACCTGCACGGCACAACTCACCGGCGTGTTTGCGCCACACGCAAACACAGCCACCGTCTTGGCTAAGGGTGATGGGAACGAAGACATTCGTTCCACAGACCCGTACCACGCGACCGGAACCGCAAAAACCACGGTAACAACCCCGGTTGCTCCGACGGTGAACCCGGCAGAGTGCACCGTTGACACGCAGGGCAAGACCGTGTGGGAGACCGTCGCACAGCCTGAGAACGGTAACGGCATCACCTACGGTGACGTCAAGGTCTCAGATGATCATGTCGCTACCCTCACCGCAACCCCGGACAAGGGCTACACCCTTGATAAGGACAAGTTGGGTGCCGGGTGGAAGATCAACGATGACGGCACCGCGACCTGGACCCACCAGCTCAAGTCCAAGGACTGCGCGGCAGCACCCCCGGTGACGCCAAACACCCCGGGTCTTGCGACCACGGGTAGCAGCTTGCCGATGGGTCTCGCCGGAGGAGCGGCAGCCCTGCTGTTGGCGGGTCTTGTCACAACGCTTGCAGCTCGCCGTCACCGCGCGAACCAGCTGTAACTAGATGGGCCCCCTCCATTCCCCATGGAGGGGGCCACATGTGGTGAAGTCGTGATCGACTTCACCACATCCCGAGAGGGAGGTTTACCCGGTACCGCGCCCCCTGCGGACGGGTAAGCCTCCCTCGTTTTTTTACCCGCTCGACCTGGTTGAGTGCGCCCTGGTGATACTGAGAGCAGGAGAGGCTGGAGGGGTGTGAGCAATGAGCGAGATCGTGGAACTGTTGCAGGCCGGACGTGATCTGGCGTGGCTTGGCCTCGTGCCCGCGTTTGATCACGCGATCCTCCTCGCTCAGGAAGCCGAATATGTCGCCACCCAAGCAACTCCGCCAGGCGCACAACCCCAAGCTCCGGTGTATCCGCCACTGGTGGTGAGTCTTGCGAACTCGATGCGCGGCTACCGGATTTCCCCGCGTACTCTGGCCTCAGTAAGGAGTACATCCCGTCTGAATGATGATGGCAGTGTTTAGAGGCTCGCGTACGCGAATCCTTCTCCCCCAAATGGGACAACACGTACTGCACGTGTTGTCCCATTTTTCTATAGCTAAATGACACACGGCCAACCATGGCAAAGGACAGAGTGCCGGTCTTGTCTTTCCGTGGCCCCGAACGTTTCATAAACTCGTCTCGCCGAATAGTGTTTCAGGTCATGGTGGATTCTAGGTTTGTGAGCCAAACTGGGTCTATGAGACTGCTGGGGTACACGAGAGTGAGCACGGTCAGCCAGGATGCACACCTCCAACTCGATGCGCTCACCGCGGTAGGGGTTGAACCACGTGACGTGTTCTCTGATGTGACCTCGGGAGTACGAGCCGCGATCAAACGTCCCGGGATGCAAAAACTCCTCGACTACGCGACTACGGGTGACACGGTCGTGGTGTGGCGGATCGATCGACTCGGACGCTCGTTGCTTGATGTGCTGAACACGGTGAACCTGCTGCGCGAGCGGGGCGTGAAGATACGCTCCATCTCGGACGGGATCGACCCGGAGACCTCGTCGGGACGGATGATGCTCGGGATGCTCGCAACGTTGGCCGAGTATGAACGCGAACTCATTACTGAACGAGTGAACGCAGGAATCATCGCGGCGAGACAGAATGGCACACAATTCGGGAGGCCTCCGGTAGACCCGGCAGTGGTCCGAGAGAAGTTGCAGATCGCGCGGGATGCGCGGGCGAAGGGTCGCACCGCGCAAGAAGCCGCACAGTTGGTGGGGTGGTCGCGGGCAACCCTGTACCGGCATGAACGGACAGCCGATGCTGCGGCTGCCGGGTCTGATCAGGTGTGACATGGATGCGCTGGCACGGTGGCGGATTCTGCGGCTCCATATTGAGGACGCAATCCCATTGACCCGGGTAGCTGACGAGAGCGGTGTGGGGTTGCGCACACTGCAACGATGGAAGAAGTCCTATCTCGACGGAGGGCTCGCCGCGCTCAACACTGACACTCGGGGTGATCTGGGGACGCGGCGCATATCACCAGAGCTGGTCGCGTTTGTTGAACGATTAGCGTTAACACGGCCGCGGCCGTCGATCGCGACGCTACATCGATTCGTGCGTATCGAAGCTGATCGGATCAGCACCCCTGGCCCTAGTTATTCAACGGTCCGTTCGATCGTGCAGTGTCTTGATCCTGCGTTGGTGACGCTCGCGTTAGAGGGTCCGGAATCATATCGAGATAAGTATGAGCTTGTGCTTCGTCGCCGTGCCGAACACCCGAACGCGACCTGGCAAGCTGACCATACCGAGCTTGACATTCTCATCCGAGGCGCAAACGGGAAATCGGAACGTCCCTGGCTGACCGTCATCCTCGACGACTACTCGCGTGCGATCTGCGGGTACACCGTGTTCTCGGGAGCACCGTCCGCGATGAATACGGCCCTTGCGCTGCGACAGGCGATCTGGCGCAAGAGCGACCCCGCCTGGGCGATGTGCGGGTTACCGGATGTTCTGCACGTCGACCACGGCAGCGACTTCACCAGCCACCACCTGGAACACACCACGGTTGCCCTCAAAATTCGACTGATCTACTCCACGGTTGGAAGACCGCAAGGGCGCGGGAAAGTTGAACGGTTCTTCGGCACCGTGAACACGGAACTGCTTTCACAGTTACCCGGCCATCTCGCTCCCGGGTCACGCGCCCCAGAACCACAATTGACGCTCGCGAACCTTGATCAGGCCATTGGGGGTTTCATCATGGAATACAACGAGCGAACACATCGCGAGATTGGTGCAAGCCCCAAGGAAGCCTGGGTGGGAGAAGGCTGGCTGCCGCGCATGCCCGACAGCCTCGACCAGCTCGACGGACTACTCCTCACAGTTCCGAAGAATCGTGTGGTGCAACGTGACGGCATCCATTTCCAAGGGCAACGCTACCTCGCACCCACGCTGGCACCATTTGTGGGACGCACCGTCACGATCAGATATGACCCCCGAGACCTCTCCGAGATTCGGGTCTACGACCACAACACCTATATTTGTGTCGCAGTCGATGAAGCACACCCGAACGAGAGACTCAGTCTCCGCGATATTGAAACCGCGCGCCGCGCGCGCCGTCGCGAACTCCGCAAGAACCTCAACGACCGTATCCCCCGCAACGCGATGCGTGAAGAGACACGCGTAGCGGCACCACCGATGCGTCGGGTGAAACTCCGCACTTACGAAGAGGACGATTCATGAGCCGAAACTTCATCGTGACCAAAGAACATCGCCGCTTCATCGAGTTCGCCAACGCTGTCCGAAAGGAACACACCATCGGCATTTGCCACGGCGACGCCGGTGTCGGGAAGACCCAATCTGGGCGACGGTACGCCCGCTGGGACACCCTCGAACCATTCATCACTACCTGGGGTGCCCGTGCCGACTCAGACGCCGACTATCACGCGGCAGCTCACCGCTCCCGCACTGTGTTCTATACGCCGCCAGTGCTCCCAAAGCCCGCGCAACTCATCCGAGAGATCAACCTTCTCCAAGACCGCCTCGGAGCATGCATTGATGAGCACCTACGGACAATAGGCAAAATCACTGACCCCGTAGTGCGTACGAGCACCCGTAAATATGTAGAACTGCTCATCGTCGACGAGGCAGAACGACTGACCGCTACTGCGCTTGAAGTGCTCCGAGATCGCCACGATCAAGAACACATCGCGATCATTCTCATCGGGATGCCCGGAATCGATCAACGCTTCCGCCACTACCCCCAGCTGTACAGCCGCCTCGGGTTCTCGCACCGCTACCGGACACTCGCACGTGACGAACTCCTCTTCGTCCTCGCACGCCACTGGAAACGACTCGGCCGCACCCTCGACCCAGACGATTTCACTGACGCACAAGCCATCGCCACGATCGAACGCATCACTCGTGGTAACTTCCGACTCCTCGAACGTCTCTTCCCGCAGATCGAGCGAGTGCTCAAGATCAACGAACTCGAAACCATCACCGACGACGTCATCGAAGCTGCTGCCAGCATTCTCGTTATCGGTACGTAACACCGCCATTCATCGGTACAGATTCACCGCCACCCAACGCTAACGTTCACAAACTGATCCGCCGAAACCCTCCGCCGAAACTGAATCGCTCCGAAACTGAGCGGGTAACGTTTTTGGCATGACAGAACTGATTGGGTACGCGCGAGTCTCGACCCGTGAGCAAGATCCCCAGGCGCAGGTAGCCGAGCTCAAGGCCGCCGGCTGCAGACGAGTGTTTGTCGACCACGGCGAATCGAGCCGCATCGCCGATCGCCCTGAGTGGCGCGCGTGCCTCGACTACGCTCGGCCGGGGGACACCATCAAGGTACGCCGGCTCGATCGCCTCGCCGGCGGTCAGCGGCTGATGATCGAGGTACTGCACGACCTCGACGCACGAGAGCTGAATATCGTCAGTCTGACCGAGCCAATGATCGACACGACCTCGCCTATGGGGCGGGCGCTCTACGGCATCGTTGCCGTGTTCGCGCAGCTGCGCGTCGACACGATCAGAGAGAACACGCTGCGCGGCCTCGAGCACGCGCGTAGCCAGGGCCGGCACGGTGGTCGGCCGACTGTCATGACAGACGAACGGATCGCCACGGCGCGGAAGCTCCGCGCCGAACGGATCAGCTATGCACGGATCGGCCGAGTGCTCGGAGTTGGCGAAACGACCGTACGCAGAGCGCTCGAAAAGAACCAATAGCCCCGGCTATATTCCTGATAGACTTGGGTTAGGAGGTGGTTGAGATGACCATCATGGATGTGCCCGTTGCAGTGCGGGAAGCGAAGCGTGCTCGAGCACGCAGAGATATTGGCGATCGCGATTACAAGCGATACGTCGTCGAGCTTTCTCATCTGGGGAAGACCCAGGCTGAGATTGCGCGTCTGCTGCAGGTAGCGCAGCCGACGGTGCAGAAGATGCTGAAGCGCTCTGAAACGCTCCAGATGCCCGCTGAGGGTTTCTCCGGGGCTGATCCGTACGAGATCTGCGAGCGGTACGCGGCGGATCTCATCAGCCGTGAGCAGCTGGTCGACGAGCTCACTCGGTGGGACTATCCACCTCGAGGGAAGACACTCGATGAGTTTGATGATCTGATTGTGCCGGTGCCCGGTTCGGTCGAGGATCTTGAGCGTGCACTCGAGCGTGGATTGATTGATGATGAGCTCTTCGACGAGATCGCTGATCGGGTCGAGGAACGGAACGCGGGAGCGTGACGCCAGAGGAACAGCGCAACCACATCAACCTCGTACGGGAGCTGTCGCTCTCAGGTGGGCCGCTCGACAATAAGGGCGCGCATGCGACGCTTTCGAACCCTGAGTGGTTTCGTGCTGACGGTTCGCCTCGAGCTGGTCGACGTGCGTTGCACGCCCGTCTGAGGGCAGAGGTTGCAGAGATCTCGGGTGAGCCGCTGCAGGAGCGCAAGGCACTCGTGCTTGCGGGCCCTCCGGGCGCCGGCAAAGGCCGAGTGGCCGATAGCGTGCTCGGCGCTGACCGCGACAAGTACGTGAACGTCGACGCGGACGAGTTCAAGAAATTGCTGCTTCGCGAAGCGATCAGTGACGGCAGCTACGAGACTTGGATCGTGCCTCAGGCGGTGCGTGACCTCGAAGCGCAGGGGGAGCGGTTCTATCCGCTCGAGCTTGCTTCGCTCGTGCATGAGGAATCATCAATGCTTGCCGTCAAGCTGCGTAGAGCACTGATCAATTCGGGTACGAATCTCATCGTCGACACTGTTCTCTCAAATGACAGTTCGGCACAGTCGATGGGTGAGTTGTTTACGTCTGCCGGCTATGAGGTCACGTTGATCGACGTCGAGGTTCCGTTCGAGGTATCGGCGGATCGAATCGAGCAGCGCTGGCAGAGAGCTATGCGTGACGCCGAGGCCGGCGTCAGCGGTGCGCTTGGCGGCCGATGGGTACCGAGCACGTATGCTCGGCCTCTGTTCGAGACGGTTCACGGTCGTTCGCGATCGCAGGACGTTGCTGCCCGTCTGGCAGAGAGTTGTGTGTCGGTTACGAGGTATGAGCGGCACTTCACTAGCAGGGCTGAGCATGAGGCTTCGCAGCGTGAATCTCGTGGCGCGAAACCCGTGCTCGAGCTGCGTATGACGCGCTCTCGAATTGGGGCACCGTTGATCGACGGCAAGCTTGCCGCAACCTTGAATCGCGCCTCGATTGCGCGACCTCGACCGGGCGCGCAACAGTCTCCGACTCATGGCTTCGAATTGTCCTAACCATTCTTTTCCCGCGTCCCCTGATAAAAGCCGAGACGCACGATAAAACCCCCTGTCAAGGGTGTGGCGTAGCCGCATCGCGAAGCGACGCGTAGCGCCCTTGACAGGGGGTTTTATCGTGAGATCATCCAGGCGTCAGGGGAGGGGGGAATAGCCGCAACCCGCACCAGTTGTTAGACCGACGTCAAGTCTGCGTGTGCAGCTGGTGCAGGCTCAGTAGTCGAATGCGTGCTGGGTCGCGCAGGTTGGGTAGTGGCGGCAGGCTTCTTTGCGGCACGTTTACGAACGCGCTGCTTCTTTTCTGGCTCATCGAGTCCGATCTTCTTCAGCTCAGCCTCAGTCCAACCGGCAGCAAGTGCCGCGTTGTATGCGCGCACATCTGCGAGTTCAGCACGTTTCAGATCCTCTGTGGCCTGCTTCTCAAACTCAGCTCGACGTGTGTCGATATCGGTGCGAACGTCTAGGACGTTTTGCTGAGCCTCGACGGCATTGCGAATCGTTGCGATGCGATCTTCTTGCACGCGCTGTGCGCGTTCCAGTGCTTCTTCAACTGTGAGTGTCTTTGCCATGCTCATAGTCTAGGTCGTGGCACCGTTGGGCGCCACACTCTCGCGCTTCGCGGAAAGCACCGTAGCGGCAGAGCCACTACCGCGCTTCTCTGTCGATCCGCGCGTCTCATGAGGAGTCCCAGACGGAGCAAGCTATACAGTTACCCGGGGTAACTGGGCTTGATTCTCGACTTTGTGTCGAGAATGGGGCACACTAGGAGTGTGGTCCCCGTTCCGGGGTCGCTGCGCTGGGCATGTTTGGAGGTGTGATCATGAGTGATGATTCACAGACCTCTGGTCTCTCCAAGCGCCGGAGGCGGGCGAACGTTCCTGGCGGTCGTTCGGTTCGGCATGAAGTGTGGGTGTCTGCCGAGGAAGAGGGCGAGCTGTACCGTCGTGCGTTGCAGCAGGGTGTGACCATCCCCCGGCTTCTGTTCGAGTCGGCGGTTGCTGATTCGGGGGAGACTGCTACGGCTCGCCGTGACAGTTTGGCTGATCTGTTTCGTGCGCATCGTGAGCTTGCTGCAATCGGGAATAATCTGAATCAGCTTGCACGGTTCGTGAACGCTGAGGGCGGTGTTCCCGCTGAAGTTCAGGGTGAGCTTCGACAGGCGATCGCTACTGTGCGGAACACTGCGCTTCGGCTTGATGAAGTGATCGACGAGCTTGGGATTCGCTCATGATGCCGAACGTGGTTCGTGGCGACCGTATGGCCGGTTTGCTGACGTACCTTGCTGGCGCTGGCCGTCACAATGAGCACACGGATCAGCATGTAATCGCGGGCGATCCGGCTGTCATGGCTTGGCATGCTGATAGCGAGCTCGGTCGAGATTCTGCCCTTGCTCTTGCTCGTCACCTCGACCGTCCTCAGAAGTCGTTCGGCACCGAGGTCAAGGACGGCCACGTGTGGCACTGTTCGCTGTCACTTCGAGCCGAAGAGGGCGAGCTGACCGATGAGCGTTGGAACGAGATCGCCAACGACTTTATGAAGCTCATGGACTTCGACGATGCGGAGGGTACCAAGGCACCGTTGCGATGGGCTGCGGTGCGCCACGGCTTGAGTAAGAATGGGAACGATCACATTCACCTTGTGGTGAATCTCGTGCGTGAAGACGGCACGAAGGCGAGCGTTCACAACGACTTCCACCGCGCGCAGAAAGCCTCTCGTGAGCTTGAGCTGAAGTATGGCCTGGAAACCCTCGAGTCGGTACGTGCTGAGCGTTCAACGCGTGGGTATGACCCTGCCGAGATCGAGGCTCAGGCGCGCTCTCGTGCTCGGCGTAAGTACGAGCAGGGGCGAACGCGAAGCGATGCAGATCTGCCGACTTGGGAGCGCCTGCCGGCGTCGCAGCGAAAGTCTCTGATCGCAGCTGAGAAGACTGCCGATCAACCACGCCTGGCACTCGCACGTACGGTGCGCGGCTGCGCTACAGCTTCGGACAACGAAGCAGAGTTTGTCCGTCGAATGCGCCGTACTGGTCTGCTCGTGCGACCCCGCTTTGCTGAGGGCACTCAGGACGTCATCACCGGCTACAGTGTCGCAGCTCGACCCGTAGCGGGGGAGCGGCCCATTTGGTACGGCGGCGGTCATCTCGGCCGAGATCTCACCCTGCCGAGGTTGCGCGCTGAATGGCCTGACTCACCCGTTGACGCTGGTGCTGCTGCGGCCGAGTGGAATGCTGCATACCGCGGCCGTCGCGTCGTTAACCCTGGCCGCGAAGTGGCTGAGGTCGACCCGAAGATGTTCGACCAGATGAGCACCCAGCTCGGTGAGCTGCGTGAGCAACTTCGTAATGTGCCACTCGACGATCGTGAGACATGGGCGCGCGTCGCCCGTCACACCGCTGGCGCGTTTGCTGCGTGGTCGACGGCGGTGGAAGAAGAGCCCGGAGATCTCGCACACACCGCTGATGTACTGTCGCGATCAGCACAGAGTTGGCGTGCCCCCGTGAAGCCGAAGCCTCACGGGTTCGCATCGATCGCCGGTACTGCGATGCTGCTCGCATCTGTCGCACGAGGAGGCCAAGGGCGTACCGCTCAGGTGGCGCTACTGCGGCAGCTCGCGAACCTCTCGAAAGCAGTCTTCGATGCTGCTCGAGCTAGTGGCGAGCTGCGCCAGGCGCAAGCGATTCGTGCGGCCGAGCGGGATCATCTGCGTGCCGTGCACGAACGCTTGTCAGCCTACGCGGCGTCGACGTCGACGACCGCGGCGCCGACGGTCACGGCGGTTCTTGACCCCGAACTCGAGGCGCTGCGTCGTCGAGCGTCAGCGGGGCAGGCTTCTGCCACTCAGATCGGTTCGCCACTGCCGAACCGTCTGCCCGACAAGCCTGCAGTGAAGCAACCAGTAGAACCACCACAGCGCGGCATTGACCGCTAAGGAGGAAACCCCCCATGAATGAATCAGACGGCGTAGAAGAGGCCCTGGAGGGCGTCACCCGTGTCGCTATCACTGCCGGTGCGCGCTTGGGTGAACAGCTCAGCCGCATCGTCGAGGAACGAGCTCGCTCGGCCGAGGCGAGCGAGCTGCGTGGAGCTCGTGACGATCGCGCACGGTTCGATGCTGAACGTGCTGCAGCTCGGGCCGAGTTGAGCCAGGTGTACCGCCCCGAGTGGTGGCGAGACACCTCACCGGAACGCGTCGGTCAGACCTTCGCAACTGCGCGAGCCTGGCGTGACCACGACGGACAGGCAGAGGCAGCCGAGCGTGTCATGACGAGCGAAATCCGGCAGCGCTACGGTTTCGACGTTGCATCCGTCGATGCCGACCCTGCACGCGTTCGTGAACAGCTCGAGCGCTACGAGGCCGAGCGAGCGCAGCGTGAGGCCGCCGAGCAACAACGGCTAGAACAGCAGGATCGAGCTGAGGCGCTACAAGCGCTCAGCGAGGCCGACATGCTCGACCGCGCTGCAGAGCACGCACGCGAGGATGCGGTGCATGATTCGGGGCCCCAGGATCCCGAAGTGGCGGCCGCGAATGCTGAACGCCTGCAGGCCGAAAGCAATCACGCCCAGCAGGAGTCGGAACGGCTCTACGACAGTGCTGAGCGTCGACAGAATACTGCAGCTGCACTCGAGTCCAAGGGGATCGCCCATGAGACCGTTGAGACCCGAATGCGTGCCGATGTGAGCCAAGGCAAACCCGCCCGCAACGCGGTGTTCGTGCAGAAGGCGGCAAAGGCCCGGAAGGGCCGTGCAGGTGCCGGCGCCGGCAAAGAAGCACAGCTCGGCCGCTAATCGCACAGAACAATGAGGGGGTCTGCACCAGTGCGGTGCAGACCCCCTCATCTGTGTCTACTCGTCCTGCTCTCCGGCAGGCTCGCGTTCATCACGGAAAAGCCCCTCTGGAGGATCCGTGTACGGCAGCGGCTCACCCAATCGAGAGGTGGCCTGGCTCTGCGAAAATGGGCCGTCACCCGCCATGAGTTTTGCCATGTGATGATCGGCGTGGTCACGCCACCACACAGACATTCCCGTTGCGGGATCGAGCCGCAGAAACTCCCACGATCGCCATAGCGCCTCGAGGCGCATCAGCGCTTCATCGTTAGACCACCATTCTGCGGACCAGTAGGGGGAGCTGCTGCCGGAGATCTCGCGCTTGTACGCGTGACGCAGGAACTCTCGCACGAACTCGTCGACGTTGCCGTAGTACAGCTGCGGCGGGATCTCGATAGGCGCGGGCTCCGGTTCAGGCTCTGGCTCGAGCTGCGCAGCGATCGCGGCCTCAGCACGCTCTGCAGCTTGTTCTCGCAGCGCCTCAAACACATCGTCAGTCAGCGCCTCGTCGACTGCTTCGGCAGCGACCTCGCTGACCTGCTTCATCACGGCTTTCTTGACCGCTGCGTCGACAAGCTGCGAAGCGAGAGAGTCGACGTCGACGCCAAATGTGCGCACCGGGGCAGGCGTAGCCGGCTTTGTGTCACTCCGTTGAGTGCCGTCATCCTCGTCATCCCATTCGCCTAGGCCGCTCATGATTCCACCCTCGATTCGTGCTGCTCAACGGTGTTGAGCTCGCTGAAGGCTTCGGTGAGGGTGCGAGCACCTTGCGGGTCATGGGCGGCGATCGACGCCCTTACCTGTTCTGCATACTGGCCTCGCATCCAGGGTTGGGTGCGAACGAGCGTCGGCCGGGATCCCGATGCGATCACCAACGCACGCCCCTTCGGCATCGCACCGAGGTCAGCGACGTCCATCGTGCGTTCGCGTTGCACCTGGGAAGACACCGATCGTTGACCGCGGCCACTCGAGACTGACGTGCGCACGCGCTCATGCTCTCCGATCAAGCGGGAGAGGTCCTCGAGAAATGCCGTCTCGCTCACGCCGCCGCCGTAGCACTTGACGTTCGACGCGCTCCACAGTTTTCGCATGCCAGATTCGCCCCACACCTCGACTCCCTGAGACCATGACTGCAAGATCGTCATCAGGACGATGCCTCGCGAGCCGTAGTGGCTGTACAGGTCGGGCAGGGAACGCCAGCGGCACACGTTTGCGGCCTCGTCGAGTACCCCCAGGAGCGGCGTTGCGAGGCGTCCGCCGGGTGACATGACTGCAAGCTCTTCCGCGGCCTCCACAACGGCCACCGTGAGTGCCGTGACCAATGGGCCGGCGGTACCCTTGCCTTCCTTTGAGAGCGAGTACAGGGTGCCCCCGCGGCGTACGAAATCGGTTGGGCTGAATTCTGGGCGAGTGTCGCCTTCTTCGCGGGTGATCCACTTCAGGATGCTGCGGTTCGTGAGACAGCTGACCATCTGTTGCGCGGTGCCGTAGACGCCTCCACGCTGCTTTTCTGGTGCGTTGATGATGCCGGCAACCTGGTCGGCCATAAGCAGCATGTCATGCCGTTTCAGGATGAACACTGGCTCCCGCTCAGTGGGGCGGGTGATCCAGCGGTACACATCCGTGATTGGCCGCTCGTCGAGCGCGGCTGCCAGTAGCAGGCCTGCTAGGAGATCTTGGCCCGCTGCCTCGAAGTAGGCATCTGTCTTTGCCCCAGCTTCTCTCGACCCGGAGGCAAAGTGCTCTGCGAGCTTAGCGGCTCGCACCTCATCGGTTACGTAGCTCAGTGGGAGCCAGTACCAGGTCGGTTCCTCGAGTGCGATCCCTTGAGGGTCAAACACGTTGATTGGGCCGCGTGCCGCACGCACGTCTCGAGTCGCGTCGACGACGTCGCGCTTGTTCGACGTCACCAGGCACGCACCAGGTGCGTCGAGAATTGCCGGCACCGCCCTCGAAGTGGTGTTGTGCGTGACGATGCATTCTTCTGCAACATACAGATGGTCAGGTGCATCAATCGAGATGCACACCATTTCCGCTTCGCCCTCCGGCTCGATTGACACAATAGCTCGAACAGGCTTGCTGCTCCGGCGCTTTGCAGATGCAGCCTCCCACCGGGCCCGCTTGCGGGTCAACCAGAACGGAGACTCTGTGTCCTTCGGCAAACGAATGAGAAGGCGGGAGGAAGGGTTGTGGGTTGTCTCACGGACTGTGGTCGTGACGGTTCCCCCGAGAGCTTGCACGAGAAACTTCACATCAGCCGCGAGGCGTGGTGACGAAGTCGAGAACTCGATAATGCCGGTCGTATCAATCGACCCGTCAGTATCCAGCAACCCTGCCAGTAACGCCCAACGATCCGGGACAGGAGCAAGCAGATACGCCTCAGGAATGAACTTCGTGAGTGCGGTGTGGCCCATCAGCCCCAGTCCGCGCAAAGCACTTAGTGCGCGGTTCCGGCCTGTCGAATTCCCTCGAATCCGATAGTCGTAGTCAGAACCTCGGACCTTCACAATGTTAGTTCCACCAGGCAGCCGAGGGGTCAGAATCTCGATCATCTCTTCGTCGGCTGTACTCAATTTCACTGAGCTCTGGGAGAGACCGCCGTCACCGATAAGAACCCCCAAAAGGTACGGATCGAGAGGACGCCAGTTCACATCGTGCGTGCGACGTTCAGCTTCGGTGATCGCCGCCCGTCGCACGCCGACCGTGCCGGCGTCTGGTCGGAGCTCAAGGTTCCCACCCCTACCTTCATCGGGCACCTCACGGCTTGGAACGCCGGCAGGAAGCACCCCTTCGAACTCCACAGGCTCAACGATCGGCAGATAGTACTTCGCACCACCTGACGCGCGGCGCAGGCCGTTGCGCATCAGCTGCGCCGTCGTCCACTCCCGCCACGCCTCCGGGTGCCGCTTGTCTTGGCGAATCTTGGGACGAACCGTCCAAATGTGCTCAGCATCGCACAGAATCGAGGTTCCATCCGAGAGCGTCATTCGATATGCCGGACGCACACCCTGGGGGTACACGCCCGTCACCGTATGCGCCTGACCATCACGGCCAATCACTCGGCAACCCCGCGTGAGAGTCCCAATTTCAACCCACCCGTGAGGCGTCAAAACCTTAGTAGAAAAATCGAGCGCTTTCCCCGTTCTTGGCCCCCAGATATCTATGTGCATGTCTTCCCATGAACCGAACAACGGTTTGCCACTGTAGAGATGGGTGCCGATCGGTACGCCGACACTGCCCGCGACGCCGAGGCGCTGCGCGGTGGCCTGAGCTGCTTTCTCTGTCAGCGCCTCGACGTCTTTGCCGATACCCATGTACTGTGCTGAACGATCGACACGGGTGCGATTCTTCTGCCCGCTCAGCACGAACCACAGCAGCAGGCCACCAATCGCCAGGCCAACAACAAACACAGCCGCGGCGATCCACGTCGACGCTGGCAGCCAAGCAACTTTGCCGGTGAACACTCCGAAGACGCGTGCGAACGCGTCAGCCGGCAGCTCGTCGACGCGGCCGGCCAGCTGATACCCGAGCGTCACAGCGATCCATACACCGATGCCGGCGACGAGGGCCGTCACGGAGAGCATGACCACCGCGAGGGTGTCGCCCGAGAGTCCGCCAGGGTCGGTGCGCCGGTTATTAGGGCGGTTCATGCTGAAACCTCTTCCTGCTGGCGATCGCCAACCCTCGACTGTTCATGCCAGAGCTTGTTCGTGTCGCTCACTGAACGCTCTACGGACGTCAGCTCGATATTCGTGGGGATCCCCGGACGACCACCCACCTTGATCAGAAACTTGCCCCGGCCAGGAGGCGCCGTTTGCCTGCCTGCTACGGGATCCCACTCCGGTGGATCCTGCCAACCGATCAGCAGCTCTTGTTCGGCCTTCGAGAACGGGACCGCCTGCGTCAGCAACGGCATCTCAGCGAGCGGGAGCCCACCACAGATCACCATCCCTGAGCGCTCAACAAAGCCGCGTGCCTTCATTCGATCTTCCTCAGTCGACAGGGAGAGCAGATCGCTCATTGTGTGAGAGATCATCGCCATTCCCACACCGCGCTGACGATTAAGACGGGTCAGCGCGTCAACACGGTCGACCATGCCGCGGCCCGCACGGAGCGCCCGCCACAGCTCGTCAAGGATCACGAAGTAGTGACGCCGCGGCTCGAGCCCAGCGTCAGCCAGTGCGTTCGCGACGTTCACTGTTCCGAAGCCGGCAGACCAGCACGCGAGCAGCGTTGCGGCCTGCAGATCCTCGTCAGAGTCGTCGATCGCGCTCACGTCGTACACCACGGGCCGATCGCGGCGCATCGGGTTCGTGGTGGGCTTGGAGAATGTCTCGCCGAGACGGCCGCCACCGGTCAGGCCCATCAGTGACGCTTCAAGATCTTCAGTGATCTCTTGATAGCGCTCGTCGCTCCCACGGTCCAGGGCGACGTCGCGCAGCGCTTGCGGAGCATCGCGGATCACCTGCAGGAGATCTCCGAGGACGGGCACGCCCTGGTGATGCTCGTCGAGGTACTTCAGTGCGCGATCGAGAATCGTCTCTTCGCGGTCTGTCGGGGGTTCGTGTCGCGCAATCGTGATGAGCGCGCTCACCATTGTGTGCCGGCGGCCGTGCGCATCAGCAAGCACGGCGTCAGCTGCAGCATCATGGCCGTGTTCCCTGAGTAGTTCGGCCGCCTCGAGCGCTTCGCCAGGATCGAGGACATTCAGGTACCCCCGACCGCGGCCGAGGGTAATTACTTGCCCCTCCATCGCTTCGATGAGGTCGACGTAATCAGGCTTGAGATCACCGAGCACAAGAGGCATGACGCCGTAGGCGGCAAGACCGGTCGCCATACGGCGCACACCGGTCGACTTGCCCAAGCCAGGCTTTCCGAGCCAGAAAGAGCTTGGGTTGCTGATGAGGTTCGCTCGCTGAAACCACGAGATCGGGTCACAGCACACCGTCGCTCCGGTGAACATGTGTCGGCCGAGAGGAACCCCAACCATCGGTGCACCTGTCCCGACCGAGAACGGCCAAAGCCCGCACACCTGCACCGTCGTACCACGCCACTCGTCGGGCTGCTGCACGTAGACACTCTCGCCGCGACCTCGCCCAATCCAGCCTCGCAACCCCGGCCGTTCGAGCCGGGGTTGCGAGGTGATCTTCGTTCTCTTCGCCATGATGCTCCTAGATGTTGTTGCGCAGCACAGCAGGGATATTGATGTGCTTTGAGAGCACAATGCCGAGCGGGAGCGCGGCCGCGAATGCACTGTCTTGAGAGCCGTAAACGGGACGTAGCCGCAGGCGTGCAGTGGCTCCAAGGTTCTCGATCGCCGCGACGGCATCAGCCTCATCAGCGGGCGTGCGAACGGTCGCGGTGACCAGCATCCCGAAGTTCACGAGGCCGGCACCGCTTGCCTCTTCCTGTGCTGACGCCGCTGCAGAGCGAACCGCGTACATGTCGCGTGCCTTCAGCTTCTTGTGAGAAGTCGCGCGAAATTGTGCGTCGTTGAGATCTTTCTCAACGAGGCCCGCGGCCGCACCAGCATTGATCGGCCGATACAGCAGAGTCACCCGTTTTCTCAACACGTCTCGGTGTGGAGCCAGAAGACGGGTGAGCACAGACGATTGCACATGGCCGCGCGGGGCACCCGTCATCGACCAGGTGACCGAATGCCCGGAATCATGCCGATAGCTTGCCCAGTTTGCCTGTGCAGCCGAAGGACCGACATCCGCCCACTCGAGCTCAGGTACCGCCCCAGCTGCGTAGGTATCGTCGATGAGCTCCGCGGCCGCGGGGTCATACGCAACGCGCACGAGCTCGCAAAGCTGCTGCGCGGTCAGTGGGTGTGCCGCACCGGCACCGGTCGCCTCCAGCGAATAGGTAAGACCCGGCAGACGCGCAGCAATGTCCCGAGCCATTTCATCTGAGTCTCGTTTCTTCCCTCCCGGCCGGGCCGCAGCGTTGAACGTGATCGCAATGAACGCCCTCACGGTCGACGAGCCCACCGGGTAATTCGAGATCGTTTCCTGCATTGCTGCCTGAGCAAACGCCGGCGCCGAAGTGTCGAGATTCATCTCGACCTCCCGGCGAAGGCGGGTCCCCGTGTCCGGCGAAGTCTCGATCGTGACCGAGGCAGCCTCAACACTGGCCTCATCGGCCAAGTTTGCGAGCCAGTGACCCCAATCTGCCACCCACCCGTCGATCACCTCAGGATCGACCAGCGGTGCTCCTGAAGGTTCAGTGCCAATCACGATGCTGTACGTCGCCGTCGACGGCGCATGTAGCAACGCGAACGGTCGGTTGTACGAGTCGTAATGCTCGCTCGGAGTCATACGAGCAAGCAACCCCGGAAGCTGAAACCTGCTCGTCGGGACACGCCCCACAGGCCCAGAGCGGTACACATTCGCACCAGTTGCCTTAGCCATCCACCATCCTCCTCGAATAGAAATCCTTGTCAGCGCGTTAATTCCGTGAACATCGCGCACCATCATCAGAATCAACACCAGCAGGAGGCAGAGCGCAGTGATGCAGGCCGCCAGCAAGCCGCCGGACTGCAAGACGAGCACGACGATGAACATGCCGCCCATCAGAATCACCGTGCCGAATGAGCCAAGTCCTAACAGACCTGCCGAGGCCGGCTTACGCCAGTTCCCGTAGGTGCGAACTTGCCGCTCTGGAACGTCAGTTACTGCCACTTGGGCCCTCCCCGGTCGATTGATCTGCGAGCCCCTGCACCGCACCCTTAGCGGCGCTGCTCACTTGCTGCACCGCACCCACGGCCGCGCCTACGCCGGCACCTACGGGGCCGGCTGCAGCGCCAGCAGACGCGCCGGCAGCAACACCACCCCCTGCAGCT
>APMI01010469.1_pt1 | contig 48764 bp, 46 predicted proteins | sample 667938 | NCBI WGS metagenome assembly APMI01 (sample SAMN01084076, study PRJNA167559) | wastewater metagenome | biome: Wastewater | place: Denmark: Ejby Moelle, Odense | collected 2011-11-28
CATGCCTTCCCCTTCACGGTCATCGGCGTCCCCGCCTGTACCGTACCCAAGCCTTCGTCGATTACGGTTAACACGGCCTTAATGCGCTTCCCCTTCTGAAAATATCCTCGGGGGTGAATTGGCCGCAGGCCAAGAGGGGGCAGACAGCCCCCTTCCCCCTTGCCAGCCACCTTGCGCCCCGGCCCGCCGCGCTGTCTAATGCCCCACCCATAAGAAGAATGAGCAGCGCATGTCCTCCGACCTCCTTTCCGGCCAAGGCCCGACCTATGACGCCAGCAGCATCGAGGTGCTGGAGGGGCTGGAACCTGTGCGCGTGCGCCCCGGCATGTATATCGGTGGCACGGATGAACGGGCACTGCATCACCTTGTGGCCGAAATCCTGGATAACTCGATGGACGAGGCGGTGGCGGGCCATGCCTCCCGGATCGAGGTGGAGCTGCACGAGGATTATTCTGTCACCGTGCGCGACAACGGGCGCGGCATTCCGGTTGACCCGCACCCGAAGTTTCCCGGCAAGTCGGCGCTGGAGGTCATTCTTTGCACCCTTCACGCGGGCGGCAAGTTCAATGGCGATGCCTATGCCACCTCGGGCGGGTTGCATGGCGTGGGCGCCTCGGTTGTCAACGCGCTGTCAGATACGATGCGGGTCGAGGTGGCGCGGAACCGCGAGCTGTTCGTGCAAGAGTTTTCGCGCGGCAAACCCCTTGGCCCGGTGGAAAAGGTTGGCGCGGCGCCGAACCGGCGCGGCACCTCGGTGACCTTTCACGCCGATGCGCAGATTTTCGGCAGCCAGACCTTCAAGCCTGCACGCCTGTTGAAAATGGTACGGTCCAAGGCCTATCTGTTTTCCGGCGTGGAAATCCGCTGGAAAACCGCGATCCCCGATGGCGACACGCCGATGGAGGCCGTGTTCCACTTTCCCGGCGGCCTTGCCGATTACCTGTCGGATCAGCTTGAGAAAACAACCACCTATGCCGACAGGCCCTTTGCCGGCAAGGTGTCTTTCGTTGAAAAATACAACGTCCCCGGCTCGGTTGAATGGGCGATCAACTGGACACCGCTGCGCGATGGTTTCCTGCAATCCTACTGCAACACGGTTCCCACCCCCGAAGGCGGCACGCATGAATCCGGCTTTTGGGCCGCGATCCTGAAAGGCATCCGCGCCTATGGCGAACTTGCCAAGAACCGCAAGGCCGACCAGATCACCCGCGACGACCTGACCTCGGGCGGCTGTGCGCTGGTGTCGTGCTTTATCCGCGAACCGCAGTTCGTGGGGCAAACCAAGGACCGGCTGGCGACCGAAGAGGCCGCGAAATGGGTCGAAGGGGCGGTGCGCGACCATTTCGACAACTGGCTGGCGGCAGACCCGAAATCGGCCGGCGCGATCCTTGATTTTCTTGTGCTGCGGGCCGAAGAGCGCCTGCGCCGGCGCCAGGAAAAGGAAACTCAGCGCAAAACCGCGACCAAGCGTCTGCGCCTGCCGGGCAAACTGGCCGATTGTTCGGCCAAGAACCGCGAGGGGACCGAGCTGTTTCTGGTGGAAGGCGACAGCGCCGGCGGCAGCGCCAAGGCGGCCCGCAACCGCGAGACCCAGGCCCTGCTGCCGCTGCGCGGCAAGGTGCTGAACGTGCTGGGCGCCGCCAGTTCCAAGCTGAACGACAACGCCGAAATTCGGGACATCTGCGAGGCTTTGGGCGTGCAGATGGGCACCAAGTTCAAGGTCGATGACCTGCGCTATGACAAGATCATTATCATGACCGACGCCGATGTGGACGGCGCCCACATCGCCAGCCTGCTGATGACCTTTTTCTTTAGCCAGATGCGCCCGCTGATCGACAAGGGGCACCTCTATCTGGCCTGCCCGCCCTTGTATCGGCTGACCCAAGGGGCCAAGCGGCTATACGTCGCCAATGATGCCGAGAAAGAGAAATGGCTGGCCAAGGGTCTGGGCGGCAAGGGAAAAATTGACGTGCAGCGCTTCAAGGGTCTGGGCGAGATGGATGCCAAAGACCTGAAGGAAACCACGATGGACCCGAAGGTCAGGAAACTGATCCGCGTGACGATCCATGAGGATGAACCGGGCGATACCGGCGATCTGGTGGAACGGCTGATGGGGAAAAAGCCGGAATTGCGGTTTCAGTACATTCAGGAGAATGCGCGGTTTGTGGAAGAGCTGGATGTGTAAAAAGCTGCGTGAAATAACGCATACTACGGGCTTATGCGCTGATGGCCCTTCAGGCTGCCGTGGTCGAAGGGTTCGACCTCAGCCCGCATGTTGCCGAGACTTGAGCCGCAGCCTCGAAAAAGGTGCGTGAAATCACGCACCCTACGGCCCGTTCCCGTATAGGTAGGGTGCGTGATTCCACGCACCGCCCGCTCACATCACCTCAGCCACCTTCACCACGCGCCCCTCGGTCACCGACTTCACCGCCGCATCGGCCAGGGCCAGTGCGATCAGGCCATCCTCGCCCGAGGGTTCCGCCTTGCCCTTGCCTGCCAGGGCATTGATGAAGGCGGCGATTTCGGCGGCGTAGGCGTCGGTATAGCGGGTCATGAAGAAATCATGCAGCGGGGGCCGGGTGTAGCCCTTGGCGCCCGCCACCTCAATCGACACCGGGCGCTGGTTTTCGGCGGAAGCGAGGCCTTCCGAGCCATGCACCTCAATCCGCTGGTCATAGCCATAGGTGGCGCGGCGCGAGTTGGAGATCATCGCCTGCTTGCCGCTTGCCGTCTTCAGCAGCACCTGAACCGAGTCAAAATCGCCCGCCTTGCCGATGGCCGGATCGACCAGAACGGCGGCCGTGGCGACAACCTCGGTCACCTCCTCGCCCAGCAGAAACCGCGCCATGTCGAAATCATGGATCGTCATGTCGCGGAAAATCCCGCCTGAGCGTTTGATATAGTCAACCGGCGGCGCGCCGGGGTCGCGGCTGGTGATCACCACCATTTCCACATCGCCAATGGTGCCCTTGTCGATCTCGGCCCGCACCGCGCGGAAATGCGGATCAAACCGGCGGTTGAAGCCGACCATCAGCGTGCCCTTGTGGGCGCGCACCACCTCCAGACAGGCCTTTACGCGGGCTAGCGACAGGTCGATGGGCTTTTCGCAGAACACCGCCTTACCCGCCTTGACGAAGCGTTCGATCAGGTCGGCATGGGTGTCGGTGGGGGTGCAGATCACCACCGCGTCGATGTCTTTCGCCGTCTCGATCGCCTCGATCGTGCGGATATCGCAGCCGTATTGATCGGCAATCGCCTGCGCCGCCGCCGGGAAGGCGTCGGCCACCGCCACCAGTTTCGCCTGCGCATCGCCGGTTACCGCCTTGGCGTGAACCTTGCCGATGCGTCCGGCGCCCAAAAGCCCGAACCGAACCGTCATGTCTTTCTCCTTCCGGGCCTTGCGCCCGTTCTTGCAAATTCAGGCAACGGCGGCATCCGAGCCGCCCTTTACGCCGGTGATATAGGATACAATGTCATTGCCATCGGTCTCATGCTTGTTCAGGCTGGCCACGATCCGGCCCCGGCGGAACACCACGATCCGGTCAACCAGATCGAAGACCTGCCGCAGGTTGTGGGAAATCAGGATCATCGGGATGCCCCGTTCCTTCAGACCCCGGATGATGTTTTCGACCTGCGCAGTTTCCTGCACGCCCAGGGCCGCCGTCGGTTCATCCATGATCACCAGCTTTGACGCAAAGGCCGCAGTCCGGGCGATGGACACGCACTGGCGCTGGCCGCCCGACATGTTGCGGATCGGGTTGTCCACGTTGGGAATTTTCACCGCCGTGGTCTTCAGCGCCTCCATCGTGCGGTCGCGCATCGCCTTGCGATCCAGCCACGAGAACGGGCCGAAGCGGAACTTGTAAAGCTCTCGCCCCAGAAACAGGTTCGACGGCACGTCCAGATCATCGGCCAGGGCAAGCGTCTGGAACACCGTCTCGATCCCGGCCTCGCGCGCCTCCAGGGGCCCCGCGTGGTTCACCTCTTGCCCGTCGAAAAAGATCTGGCCGGCGGATTTCTGTTCCACCCCGGTGACCTGGCGCACGAAGGTGGATTTGCCCGCCCCGTTGTCGCCGACCACCGCCACATGCTCACCCTGTTTCAGGATGAAATTGGCGTCCTCCAGCGCGTGAACCCCGCCATAGCGTTTCGACAGGCCGCGCGTTTCCAGAATGATGTCGCTCATTTTATCCCCCCTTAGCCGCGTGCCCGGCCGCGTTGCCGCCACTGATCCAGAATGACCGCGCCGACGATGATCACGCCCTTGACCATTTCCTGATAGTAGGCATCGAGCCGGATCGAGGTGAAGCCAGAGATGATCACCGAAAAGATCATCGCGCCCAGCACGGTGCCTATCATCGAACCGCGCCCACCCGACAGACTGACGCCGCCGATGACCGCCATGGCGATGGCATCCAGCTCGTACATCACCCCCATGCCGGCCTGCGCCGTCAGGTTCTTTGAGGTCAGCAGGATCGCCGCCACCGCCGCAAGGGCACCGGCAACCATGTAAACCAGCACCTTGTGACGATCGAACGCAATGCCCGACATGCGCGCCGCCGCCTCGTTCGAGCCGATGGCATAGGTGCGCTTGCCGTAAACCGTGCGGATCATCACCACCTGAAACAGCACCGCCAGCAGGGCAAAGATCACCGCCGGGTTCTGGCCGGGCCAGTGGAACAGACCAAAGGTCAGCGTGCCCAGCAGGTCGCCATTGGCAAGGCCCGCATAGCTTTCGGTCGGAAAGGAAACCGGCTGGCCGTTCGACCACCACCGCGCCGCGCCGCGCGCCGAAACCATCATGCCCAAAGTGGCGATAAAGGGCGGAATCTTGGTATAGGCGATCAGTGCGCCGTTGATCAGGCCCGCCAGCAGGCCGCAAGCAAGACCCACCGCAATCGGCGCGATCACCGGCAGGTCCATCGCCCAGTCGCCCAGAACCGCCTTGGGGTTGGGGTTGCCGTTGACCATGGCGGTCTGGGCAAAGCTCATCACGATCATCGCCGTGGCACCGACAACCGAGCCAGACGACAGGTCGATCCCGCCCAGAATGATGACCTGCGTCACCCCCAACGCGATGATGCCGGTGATCGACACCTGCAACAGCATGATGTCGATGCGCTGCTGGTTGAACAGGCCCGGCACATTGTCACGCAGGTTGAACAGAAAGCTGGTGCCGTTGATACGGTTCAGAATTTCAAAAATGACCGTGATTGCGATCAGCGCGACCAGAACATTCCACTCCGGCGCGCGCGCCTTCTTGGTCGGATCGTATTTGAGGCCCCCAAGGCCATGCGTTGCCTGCGACACGGGCGTGCCCCCCATATGTCTGAAATCGGATGAAAATCCCGGCCCCCGCCGGATGGTCGGTCCGGGGCGGCCTTGTGGCCACCCCTCTGCCCGAAGGCAGGCTTAGTTCTTGGCCAGATAGTCGGCCACGTTGGCCGGGGTCACCAGTTCGAACGGCACCCAGACCTTCTTTTCCACCGCTTCGCCCTTCGACAGTTTCAGCGCGGCATCCAGCGCGCCCGCGCCCTGCCCGGCGGCATTCTGGAACACGGTCACATCCAGATCGCCCGCCTGCATCGCAGCCAGTGCGTCCTGCGTCGCGTCAACGCCGCCGACAACCACCGACTTCATGTCGATATTCGCCGCCTTCATCGCCTGAATGGCGCCCACGGCCATTTCGTCGTTGTTGGCGATCACGCCATCAAACGCCGTGCCGGTGGACAGCCAGTTGGTCATCAGGTTCTGGGCCTCATCACGGCTCCAGTTGGCGGTCTGCTCGTCGATGATGGTGATCTTCACGCCGCAATCTGGCCCGCCGATCACATCATGGATGTCGGCGGTGCGCTGCACCGCGGCCTGGTTCGACAATTCGCCCATCAGCACATAGACGCTGGCCTCGGTCTTGCCGGCTTCCTTGAACAGGCGGCAAACCTCTTTGGTTTCCAGCGTGCCCGAATCGACCTCGTTCGAGGCGACAAAGGCTTGCTTCTCGGGCAGGCTGTCCACGTTGACCGGCTGACGGTTCACATACACCAGCGCCACACCGGCGGCGGCGGCGGCATCGCTCATCGCCTGGGTGGCCGAGGTATCGACAGGGTTGACGATGATCGCATCGACACCCGAGGCGACAAAGTTCTTGATCTGGTCAAGCTGCTTGGCCACGTCGTTCTGCGCATCTTCGATCTGCACGGTCACGCCGGTTTCATCGGCCGACTTCTGGATGCCGTTGCGCAGCACGGTCAGGAAGTTGTCGTCGAACTTGGCCATCGAAACCCCAACGGTTTCAGCCATCGCAGTGGTGCCCAGAAGGGCAGTCAGGCCCGCAATAAGAAGGGTCTTCTTCATGGTTTTTCCTCCACAGTTTGGTGTCCGGCGCCACCTCATCTCCCCGCCGGGCCGCCCGAGGGCGGATATCCTTTCGCCTCAGGCCTCCACGCCCTGACGAATGAATTGCATCGAGGCGGCCAGAGCCGCCCTTGGTGCGTCCAGCGCATGAATGCTGTCCGCAAAGGGTTCGTAAGACACCGGGCCAGCGTAGCCCGCCGCCAGCAGCGCGCGCAGTTGCGCCACGTTGCCCAAGACATCGTTCGGCCCCACCAGAACACGGTGAGCGTCGCGCATGTCGTCCAGATAGATCGGGTCTTCCACGCCGGAAACATGAACGATTCCCGTCAGTTCCGGGAAGATCGGTCCAAAACCCGCCAGCGCGTGGTGGAACGTGTCATGCACCATGTAACAGGTGCCAGCCCCGCCCACGGCGTCGATGCAATCGGCCAGCACATCCTTGTAGCGCAGCGAACAGACGGCAAAGCCCAGGGGTTCCACCATTGCCTTGAGGCCATGAGCCTTCAGCATCGGCAGAATTTCCCGAAGCGCCAGTTCCGTCACCTTGCGGCTTTCTGCGCGGTCGGTCGCAACGCCATCGTTACGCGGGATCAGGCTGACTGCCCCTGCCCCTGCCGCCACGGCAATCTTCATCAGCGCCTCGGCCTCGGCCGCTTTGGCGTCGGACCAGTCGTTGAACATCTTGACCTCGGCCAGCGCCAGAAGCCGCAGGCCACGGGCACGGGTGGCCGCGCCCACGGCAGCCGGATCGGCACCGCCGAACAGCGGACCCTTCAGGTCGTTGCGAAACTCCACCCCAATGCAACCAAGCGATTTCGTCAGATCGAGAAACGCCTCCCACCCCAACCGGGGTGCAGTCATATGGTTCAGCGCGAAGGCCACCATCGCGGTTTAATCCTTGAAGACTCAGGCGCTCTCCACATCGCCTTATGGAATTGATATTCTATTTTTTCCGCGTTTCAACCTAAAATTTCCACAAACAGAAAATTTATTCCATATCCGGAACGCCACACTCACAGCGTTTCGGGCAGGCTACCCCCCCGCCAATCGCCGGCCGGTTCAACGCGACGCCCGTCATCCGCTCCATCAGCGCGCGGCACAACGCCTCAAGCGGCGTGTCGATCACCAGCGTCACCTGCCCATCAATCAGGCCCTTGCGCGATTCGGGCGTCAGCGCGCTGACCACCAGCGCCACCAGCGCCACCCGCCCGCCGCCCCACGCATCGCGCAGCGCGGCCACGGCACCCTCCATCCCGCCACCAGCCACATAGATGCCGCGCAAATCGGGATGACGCGTCAGCAGCCCGCGCACGGCATCATGGGTCACCGCCCGCGTTTCCAGATTGACCCGCGTTTCCAGCACCCGCAGGCCCGGCGCATGATTTCGCATCCAGTCGCGAAAACCCTGATCGCGCAATAAGTGCCCATGCCAGCGGTGACCGCCGACGAACACCGCGACCTCGCCCGGCGCCCGCGCGTGGGTGGCCAGCATCCAGGCCGCCGTGCGCCCCACCTTGGTATTGTCCAGCCCAAGATAGCCCGCCCGCAGCCCTGGCGCGAATTCCGACAACAGCGCGAAAACCGCAACGCCCCCTGCGCACAGCGTTTCCAATGCCGCCGTCACCTCAGGGTGGTTCACCGCCGTCGCGGCCAGCACATCGCAGCGCCCGGCCATTGCCCTCAGATTGGCCGCCATCTCGCCCGGCGCCTGCCCGGTTGAGAACTCCAGCACCAGCCGCCCGTCAATGCCGGGCACCGCCGCAACCGCACGGCGCAACTCTTCGGCAAAAGCCTTGTAGAACCCCTGCCCCTGCTTGTGCAGCACCACGCCGAACCGCACCACCGGTCGCACCGCACCATCGCCGCCAAACCGCCAGGCTGCCGGGTGGCCGATGCGCCGCGCGACCTGCGCAATATGGGCAACCGTCTCGGCGCGCACCTTTTGCCGCCCGTTCAGCGCGCGGTCCACAGTGGCCATCGAAACCCCCGCCGCCGCCGCCAGATCCTCCAGCCCCGGTTTCTTCATCGCATCCTCCCGTGCCGATGATGACGAGAAATGACGAAGAACGAAAGTGCCGCCGTTGCCCAAGATGGAACGCGAATTCTACCTTGGCGCCATCACGGAGGATACCATGACCAGACGAAACTACAGCTTGCTTGGCCCCGACGGGGCCCGCGCCGTCGAAACCGGCCTTGCCGCCGCCGAATGGTATCACACCGAGGTGCCGCGCAAGGTGATGAAGGATCTGATGAAGCGATCCGACGCGCCAGCGATCCGCGACACGATCATTCTTTATGGCTGCATGATCCTGTTCGCGGGTCTTGGCATCGCGCTGTGGCCGTCATGGTGGTCGGCCCCGTTCTGGCTGGCCTACGGCGTTCTTTACGGCTCGGCGATGGACAGCCGCTGGCACGAATGCGGACACGGCACCGCCTTCAAGACCCCGTGGATGAACACCGTCGTCTATGAAATCGCGTCCCTCATGATGATGCGCAATTCCGCCACCTGGCGGTGGAGCCATGCGCGCCACCATACCGACACCTATATCGTCGGCCGCGACCCCGAGATCGCCGTGATGCGCCCGCCGGTGCTGTTCAAGCTGATCGGCAATTTCTTCGGCATCTTCGATGCCTGGGCCGCGCTAAGCCGCATGGCCTACAACGCTTTCCTTGGCGTGCATCCTGAGGAGAAGACCTTCGTCCCCCAGTCGGAATGGCCCAAGGTCGTGAAGGTCGCGCGTATCTACGTCCTCATCTATGCCGCCACAATCACACTGGCCATCTGGATGCACTCGATCCTGCCGTTGATGGTGATCGGCCTGCCCCGCCTCTATGGCGCCTGGCATCATGTGATGACGGGCCTTTTGCAGCACGGCGGCCTTGCCGACAATGTGACCGACCACCGGCTGAACAGCCGCACGGTCTATATGAACCCGATCAGCCGCTTCATCTACTGGAACATGAACTACCACGTCGAACACCACATGTTCCCGATGGTGCCCTACCACGCCCTGCCGCGCCTGCATGAGACGATCCGGCACGACCTGCCCGCGCCCAACCGGTCAATCGGCGCAGGTTTTGCCGAGATGTGGCCCGCCCTGATCCGCCAGCTTCGCTATGAGGATTTCTTCATCAAGCGCGAGCTGCCCGCCACCGCCAAACCCTACCGCGAAGAATTCCATGCCGAGGCTCCCGTCGGCGGAACCGTCGCTGCCTGAATCGTCGCCTGACATTGCCCCAAGCCTGACATTGCCCTGAGGAGGAGCCAACATGACCCAATGGATCGACGCCTGCGCCACCGATGAGATTGATGAGGAAGACCTGATCCGCTTTGATCACGGCGCCCAAACCTTTGCCATCTACCATTCGCCCGAAGGCGATTTCTACGCCACCGCTGGCCTGTGCAGCCACGAAAACGTGCATCTGTGCGACGGGCTGGTGATGGGTCACCTGATCGAATGCCCCAAGCACAACGGCCAGTTTGATTACCGCACCGGCGAGGCGAAGCGTGCGCCGGTCTGCGTCAACCTGCGCACCTTCCCGGTGAAGGTCGAGGGTGGCCGCGTGTTCATCGAGGTGGCGTAATGGCGCCGCCCACCGTCCGCGACCTGCTGGCGAACCGTGGCAAACATCAATACGCCATGCTGCGTGTCGAAACCCTGGCCGAGGCTGAAGCCGCCGCCAAGGCGGGGGTGGAGCTGCTGTCCGTGCCGCCCGCCATGGTCTTCGACCGCCGCTTCCGCGAGGTGGCACCCGACACCTTCATCTTCCCCGGCGAGAATTATTTTGAGATCGGCGGCACCGAGGATTTCATGCGTTGGGCCATGCCGCTGATGAAGCATGGCGCCGATGCGGTCTATTGCTCGGGGTCTTTGGGAACGGTGCGGGCGCTGGCCGACCATGGCATCGCCGTTTGCGGCCATGTCGGGCTGATCCCGTCCAAGCGCACCTGGACCGGCGGTTTCAAGGCGGTGGGCAAGACGCTGGAAACCGCACAGCTTGTCTGGACCCAGTGCAAGGCGTTGGAGGAGGCAGGGGCCTTTGCGGTGGAAATCGAGGTGGTGCCCCATGCCATCACCCAAGCCATCGCCGAGCGGACCAACCTGTTCCTGATTTCCATGGGCGCCGGCCCAGCGGGCCATGCGCAGTATCTGTTCACCGATGACGTGCTGGGCCAGAACCGGGGCCACGTTCCCCGCCACGCCAAACGCTACGCCGATTTCGCCGCCGAGGAAGACCGGCTGCAAACCCTGCGGACCGAGGCGATGACCCGCTTTGCCGAGGATGTGCATGGCGGCATGTATCCCGCCCCGCAGCATCTGGTGGACAGTCAGGCCGAAGTGGTCGAGGCATTCCGCGACTGGCTGGATCAGAACGCCTGACGGAAAGGTGCGTGAAATCACGCACCCTACCCCGCTCTCCCCCGTAGGGTGCGTGATTTCACGCACCTCTTAAAGCGTGATCCGCTTGCCGTCCTCCCGCGCGGAATCGGCCATGGCGTGAATCGCCCGCTCGATCTCATACCCCGCCGCGAAATCGGGCCAACAGGGCTGAACCCCGGCAATCGCCCGCAAGAACTCTGCCGCCTCGATCACCTTCAGATCGTTGAACCCGATCTGATGCCCCGGTGCCGGGCAAAACCGGTCATAGGGTGCGTGCGCTGGCCCGGTCAGGATGGTCTTGAATCCCTGCTCGGCCACCGGTCCCCGGTTCTGGTAAAGCTGCAATTCATTCATCCGCTCTTGGTCGTAAACGATCATGCCCTCGGTGCCATGCACCTCATAGCCCAGCCGCGACTTGCGACCCCAGGCAGAACGCGACATGACCATTGAGCCCTGCGCCCCGCTGGCAAAGCGGATCAGCGCGCTTGCCGCATCCTCATTCTCCACCCGGCCCACGCCGTTGCCGTCGGGCATCGGGCGGGTTTCGTGGATGGTCTGCATGTCGGCTTGCAGGCTGGCAATCGGCCCCATCACACCATGGGCAAGGGAAACCAGATGACAGCCGATATCCCCCAGCGCGCCAAGGCCGGCCTGCGCGATGGTGCCGCGCCAGGTCCAGGGCAGGTTCGGGTCGGCCTGATAATCCTCATCCACCCAGCCGCGAAACTGCACCACGCGGCCAATCGCGCCCGTCGCCACCAACCGGCAGGCATGGGCATGGGCCGGGTTGCGGGTGTAGTTATACCCCAGCATCGTCGCCTTGCCCGAGGTCGCGGCAATGTCACGCATCGCGCCCGCATCCTCCAGCGTCAGCGCCATCGGTTTTTCGCACCAGACATGCTTGCCCGCCAGCAGGGCCGCCGTCGCCATCTCGCGGTGCATCCCGTTCGGCGTGGTGATCGACACCACATCCACGCCCGGATCATTGACCAGCGCCTTCCAGTCGTCGGTCACGCGGGCAAAGCCGAACTCTCGCCCGATCTGCTGCGCCTTGGTCAGCGGGGTCTCGCACAACAGCGCCAGCTCGACCTCGGGCACCTCGCCCAGGGTATGCCCGAACACCGGCCAGACGTTGCGCCAGGCCAGCGCATGGGCCTTGCCCATGAAGCCGGTTCCGATAAGACCAATGCGCAAAGCCTGCATGACGGCCCCTTTGCTTTCATGTTGGAATATTTGTTCCATGTGCTAGCCTGAAGACCAGGGCAGTCGTCAAGAGGAAATGATGCCGGACGATCACATCATCGAAACCGCACCCGCCACGGTCGAGGAATTCCGCGAACGGCTGACCGCGATGCTGGACACGCTGCCCAAACGCCTGCGCCAATGCGCCGATTACGTCGCCGCCAACACCGACCGGATTGCGGTTTCCACCGTGGCCGATATGGCCACCGGCGCGGGCGTGCCGCCTTCGGCCTTGATGCGCTTTTGCCAGATCCTGGGCTTCACCGGCTTTTCTGAAATGCAAAAGCTGTTCCGTGAGGCTTATGTGCCCGGATGGCCGGATTACGCGACGCGGCTTCAGAACCTGAAATCCTCGGCCACTGGCAGCCCGGCCGCCTTGGTCGGCGAGTTCATAGAGGCCGGGCGGCTGTCGCTGGAATCGCTGGCGAAGAATTTCGACGAAACCGCGCTGAATCAGGCGGTTTCCACGCTGGCCTCGGCCAAGATGGTGCATATCGTCGGCTTACGCCGCGCCTTTCCGGTAGCGAGCTACCTGGCCTATGTCTTTGAAAAAATGTCGGTTCCGGCCATGCTGCACGATGGCGTGGGCAAGTTGGACCATCGCCACGCCCTGCGTCCGGGCGACGCACTTCTGGCCATCACCTTCGCGCCCTATTCCGAAGAAACCATTGCGATGGCGCAGGACGCACATGAGCGCGGCCTGCCAGTCGTCGCCCTGACCGACCGGCTGACCGGCCCCCTGGCCCGCGCCGCCAGCAGCACGATCACCGTGACCGAGGTGGATTTCGGTGCCTTCCGCTCGCTCTCGGCCACCATCGCGCTGGCGATTTCGCTGGCCGTTGCCGTAGGTTCGGCGCGCGGTTGAAACAACGGCGAAAAACCCTCTTCCCCCGCCGAACAAAATGGAATAAATATTCCAAAAATACGGCAGGGGCCTGAGTCTGGCCTGACCGGCCCAAGGGAGGGGACCGCATGAAGACGCTGGATGTGATTACGATCGGGCGATCCTCGGTCGATCTTTACGGCGCGCAAGTGGGCGGCCGGCTGGAAGATATGGGCTCGTTCCAGAAATACATCGGCGGCAGCCCCACCAATATTGCCGCCGGAACGGCGCGTCTGGGCCTGAAATCGGCGCTGATCACCCGTGTGGGCGACGAACACATGGGCCGCTTCATCCGTGAGGAACTGGCGAAAGAAGGCGTCGATGTGCGCGGCGTGAAAACCGACGCCGAGCGGTTGACCGCGCTGGTCCTGCTGGGCATCCGCGACGACAAGCAATTCCCGCTGATCTTCTACCGCGAAAACTGCGCCGACATGGCGCTGTGCGAAGATGACATCGACGAAGCCTTCATCGCGGAATCGAAATCGGTCGTCGCAACCGGCACCCATCTGTCGAACCCGAAAACCGAGGCTGCCACGCTCAAGGCACTGACCCTTGCCCGCAAGCATGGCGCGCAGACCGCGCTGGACATCGACTATCGCCCGAACCTCTGGGGCCTTGCCGGCCATGGCGATGGCGAAAGCCGCTTTGTCGAAAGCGCCGCCGTCACCGCCAAGCTGCAATCGACGCTGCCTCTGTTCGACCTGATCGTCGGCACCGAAGAGGAATTCCACATCGCCGGCGGCACCACCGACACCATCGCCGCCCTTCGCGCCGTGCGGGCCGTCAGCAAGGCGACACTTGTTTGCAAACGCGGGCCGATGGGCGCTGTTGCCTTCACCGGCCCGATCCCCGGCTCTCTAGAAGAGGGCGAGACCGGCCCCGGCTTTGCGATTGAAGTCTTTAATGTGCTCGGGGCTGGCGATGGCTTCATGTCGGGCCTTCTGAAGGGCTGGATCGACGGCGAACCCTGGCCCACAGCACTGAAATACGCCAATGCCTGCGGGGCTTTCGCCGTTTCGCGCCACGGCTGCACCCCGGCCTATCCTAGCTGGGAGGAGTTGCAGTTCTTCCTGCGCCGTGGCGTCAAAGAGCGCGCGTTGCGCAAGGATGCCGCACTCGAACAGGTGCATTGGGCGACCAACCGTCACAAGGACTGGTCCACCATGCGGGTCTTTGCCTTTGACCACCGGATGCAGCTTGAGGCGATGGAGGGTGCTACCCCCGAAAAGATCGGCGCCTTCAAGGAATTGTGCCTGAAGGCTGCGCTTAAGGTGCAGGATGGCCGCCCCGGCTATGGCATCCTGTGCGACAGCCGCCTTGGCCGCGATGCGCTGTTTCAGGCCGCCGGAACCGGCCTGTGGATCGGGCATCCCGTCGAATGGCCCGGTTCCCGCCCCCTGACGCTGGAACCCGAGATTGGCCCCGACTTCGGCGGCTTGTCGGAATGGCCGCTGGAGCATGTGGTCAAGGTGCTGTGCTTTTATCACACCGATGACGATGCCGCGACCAAGGCCGCACAGGAAGATACCGTGCGCCGCCTGTTCCACGCTTGCCGCCGCAACCGTTTGGAAATGCTGCTGGAAATCATTCCGTCCAAGGTGGCGCCGGTCACCGATGACACCTCGGCCCGGATCATCCAGCGGTTCTATGATATCGGCGTTTACCCCGACTGGTGGAAGCTGGAACCCTTTACCACCGATGCCGCCTATGAAAAGGCCTGCGCTGCCATCACTGCCAACGACCCGCATACCCGTGGCGTTGTGGTGCTGGGCCTTGATGCGCCTGCCGAAGAGCTTGCGGCCTCTCTCGCCATCGCCGCCCGGCATGACCTTGTGAAAGGCTTTGCAGTTGGCCGCACCATCTTTGGCGATGCCGCGCGCGGCTGGCTGGCGGGCACCTTGGGCGATGACGCCGCCGTTGAGATGATGGTTCAGAAATACGCAGGCCTCTGTGCCGTCTGGGACAAGGTTCGCGCCAAGAAGGAGATCGCGGCATGACGACCGTTCGGCTTACCGCCGCCCAAGCCATGATGCGCTGGCTGTCGGTGCAGATGACGCCCGAGGGCGAGCGGTTCATCGAAGGCGTCTGGGCCATTTTCGGCCATGGCAACGTGGCGGGTATCGGTGAGGCGCTATATGCCCACCGCGACGTGCTGCCCACCTGGCGCGGCCATAACGAACAGACCATGGCCCACACCGCGATTGCTTATGCAAAAACGCACAAACGCCGCCGCGCGATGGCCGTCACCACCTCCATTGGGCCGGGGGCGCTGAACCTTGTCACCGCTGCGGCGCTGGCGCATGTGAACCGCCTGCCGGTGCTGTTCATTCCTGGCGATGTCTTCACCAGCCGCGCGCCCGACCCCGTTCTGCAACAGATCGAGGATTTCGACGACGGCACGGTTTCGGCCAATGACTGCTTCCGCCCCGTGGTGCGCTATTTCGACCGCATCACCCGGCCGGAACACCTGCTGTCTGCCCTGCCCCGCGCCTTTCGTGTGATGCACGATCCCGCGAATTGCGGCCCCGTTTGTCTGGCGTTCTGTCAGGACACCCAAGCCATGGCTTACGACTATCCGGTGGAGTTCTTTGAATCACAAGTCTGGCACATCCGCCGCCCCGAACCCGACCAGCGCGAGCTGGAGGCGGCCGTTGCCGCGATCAGGGCGGCGAAGAAGCCGCTGATCGTAACTGGCGGTGGCGTGATCTATTCGGGGGCCGAGGCGACGCTGCGCGACTTTGCCGTCAAGCACAACATCCCCATGGTCGAAACCCAGTCCGGCAAGGGCGCGGTTGATTGGGAGGAGCCGCTGCACTTCGGTTCCCCCGGCGTGACTGGCACCGGCTGCGGCAACAAGCTGGCGGCTGGGGCGGATCTGGTGATCGGCGTCGGCACAAGGTTTCAGGATTTCACCACCGGGTCATGGACTGTTTTCTCCGCCCCAAATCGCAAGCTGCTGTCGATCAACATTCACGGCTATGATGCCGCCAAGCGCGGGGCGCAAAGCCTTGTGGGCGACGCGAAAATCTGTATCGAGAAAATCGGCGCGGCCCTTGGCGCGCACCGCTTCGCCGACCCCGACTTTGCCGCCCGCAAGGACTGGTTCCGCACCACCGATGCCTTGATGGCCGCCCCCACGGCAAACACCCTGCCCACCGATGCCCAAGTGATTGGCGCCGTGCAGCGCAATACCGGCAAGCAATCGGTGGTGATGTGCGCGGCAGGCACCATGCCCGGCGCGCTGCATGTGCTGTGGCGCGCGGCGCAGGGCGGATACCATATGGAATACGGCTTTAGCTGCATGGGCTATGAGATTGCGGGCGCCCTTGGCATCAAGATGGCCGCACCTGAAAAGGATGTGGTCTGCATGGTCGGCGATGGCAGCTATATGATGGTCAATTCCGAACTGGCGACGGCGGTGATGATGGGCGTGCCCTTCACGGTCGTCTTGACCGACAACCGCGGCTACGGCTGTATCGGACGGCTGCAAACCTCGACCGGCTCGGCGCCGTTCAACAACCTTCTGGATGACAGCTATCATGTGAACCCGGCCAATATCGACTTTGCCGCCCACGCGGGCAGCATGGGGGCCAATGTGGTCAAGGTCGGCTCCATCGCCGATCTGGAATCCGAGATGCAAAAGGCCAAGGGCGCGACGATCCCCACCGTGATCGTGATCGACACCGATCCCCTGCCCGGCACCGGCGCGGGCGGCACCTGGTGGGATGTGGCCGTGCCCGAAGTGTCCGACCGCCCGCAAGTGAACGCGGCGCGCGAAAATTACGAACAGAACACCGCCCGCCAGTGGCTGGGCAACTGAGGTAGCAGATATGATCCAATTCGGAACCAACCCGATCGCCTGGGCGAATGATGACGACCAGACCATCGGCGCCGATATCCCGACCGCCCGTATTCTGGACGAGGCAGGCCGCCAGATCGGCTTTGACGGTATCGAGAATGGCCACCGCTGGCCCGATGACCCCGAGGCCCTGCGCGCCCTGCTGGCTGCCAATGGCCTGAAATTCATCTCTGGCTGGTATTCGACCAACCTGCTGGTGCAGTCGGTCGAGGATGAGATCAAGGCGGTTCAGCATCACCTTGCCAAGCTGAAGCACAACGGCTGCAAGGTCTGCATCGTCTGTGAAACCTCGAACGCCATTCATGGCGATGCGAGAAGGCCGGTGAACGACCGGCCCCACCTGACCGCTGACGAAATGGTGGCGTTTGGCGCCAAGCTGGAGGCTTTCGCCGCCTATCTCGCCGGTCAGGGCGTGACGCTGGTTTACCATCACCACATGGGCACCATCGTTGAATCGCCTGAGGAAATAGACGCGCTGATGGCCGCGACCGGCCCGCATACCCACCTGCTGTTCGACGCGGGCCACTGCACCTTTGGCGGTGGCGACCCCGTGGCGGTGCTGACCAAACACGCCGCGCGGGTGAAGCATTTCCACGCCAAGAACATCCGCCCTGCGATCACCGCCAAGGTGCGCGCCGAAGGCTGGTCGTTCCTGCAAGGTGTCGTGGGCGGGGCCTTCACCGTGCCCGGCGATCAGGAGGGCGGGGTGGATTTCGGGCCGCTGCTGAAGATCCTGAAAGGTGCGGGCTATGACGGCTGGATCGTGATCGAGGCGGAACAAGACCCCAAGGTGCGCAACCCGCTTCTGTATCAGACGCTGGGTCTGGCGACGCTGAAGCGGCTGGCGAAAGAGGCCGGTTTGATCTGACGGCAGCGGGGGGTTTCACACCCCCCGCACCCCCGTGGGATATTTAGGGAAGGGGAAGACCATGGCCGATCTGCTGATGAAACCGTCGGGAGTGTCCGGCAAGGTGCATGATGTCACGCCCGAAAGTGCGGGCTGGGGCTATGTCGGCTTTGGCCTTTATCGCTTGCAGCCGGGCGAGGTGGCCGCCGAGGTGACGGGGGAGACCGAGGTCATTCTGGTGCTGGTCGAGGGCAAGGCGCGCATCGAGGCCGCCGGTCAGGACTGGGGCGAGATGGGCGACCGGATGGATGTGTTTGAAAAGACACCCCCCCATTGCCTTTATCTGCCGAACGGCAGCGACTGGCGGGCGGTGGCGACGACGCCCTGCACGCTGGCCATCTGCACCGCGCCGGGCAAAGGGGGCCATGCGGCTGAGCGGCTGGGGCCGGAGGGGATCGAATTGACGCCGCGCGGCAAGGGCACCAACACCCGCTATGTCAACAACATCGCGATGGAGGGCCGCGATGTGGCCGACAGCCTGTTGGTGACCGAGGTGTTCACCCCTGCCGGAAACTGGTCGAGCTATCCCAGCCACCGGCATGACGAGGATGACTTTCCCCGGATGACCTATCTGGAGGAGACCTATTACCACCGCCTGAACCCGGCGCAGGGTTTCGGCATCCAGCGGGTCTATACCGAGGATGGCGCGCTGGACGAGACGATGGCGGTGAAGAACCACGATGTCGTGCTGGTGCCCAAGGGGCACCACCCCTGCGGCGCGCCCTATGGCTATGAGCTTTACTACCTGAACGTCATGGCCGGGCCCTTGCGGAAATGGCGGTTTGGGAATGACCCGGATCATGCGTGGATTGCGGAGAGGGATGCGTGAGGGGGGCTGGGCCTTAATCTCTCAAGTCTTGGACGCCCGTTTGGAGATCAAGCCTTGGAATTCGCCCGTTTGGAGATAACGAGCCATGGCCTCACGTGCTTGGCTCATTCCCTCGGCCCAACTGCATAAATCGGAATGGGCCTGACCGACGCGCTCAAGGGAATCCATCAGAACCCGTTGCGCCGTGAGGCAGCCACCGAGCGTGCCTAGATCATGCTGTTCTAGGAAGTGATGAACAAGAAAGTTTCGTAGCACGACGAGGTCGCGCAGATCGGCGGTGGTTCGGGCGAAAACTTCGGGGGGAAGCGTAATCCCCATTTTGATATCAACGGCAGCAAGATGTTCAGATGCGGCGACCGCATCCTGCGCCCCGTCGGATGCAAAGAAAGAACTGGTCATCTCGCCGATCAGCGTCCCAAGCGTATGACGGTTGGTTGGGCTACGCGGTTGGCGCGCGCCCTCTCGATATCAGCCTCTGAAACGGCGGCGGCGGGGATGGAGATGCGATGCGCCGCTATGAGCGATTTCAGCGAAATCTCGTAGCGCTGTAATTGCAGGATACATTGCCCGAATAGGCGGAACACTTCGTTCCGCTCAAACGTCAGGCCGTCGCTACCGGGTGCCGCCACATTCTGTCCCTGTCGAAACTAAACAAGAGCTTTGCCACCCGGCGCAAAGACCATCACTGGCTCTAGCGCCCGCAAGACAGACCCTTTGCTTTAGAAACACACTGCCAAAAAGCATCTGGTTCTACAATGCATGAGGACGAGGCTGTTTCCAGCAAAAACCCATCGATTTTTCAGGCCAACTCTGCAAAATCGGCCTAAAGGCCCCACCACTCAGCGGGGCCTTCTCTCCCCTCGCTACCCGATCACTTCCCCACCACAAACCCCTGCGCCTCAAACGCCGCATCGGCCTCGGCGCCCGACAGCGCTTCGTAGAACGCCTTGTCCGCCGCATCCTTGGCGCCGGTCAGCAGGGCGGCGGGATAGATGATCGGCTTGTGGCTGTCTTCGGGGAAGGTGCCGACCACGGTCACGTTCTCATCCGCCACCGCGTCCGAGGCATAAACGATGCCATAGGGCGCCTCGCCCGACGACACCAGCGCCAGCGCGGCGCGGACGTTTTCGGATTGCGCGACGCTGCCCTCGACCGAGGACCACACTCCCAAGGACTCCAGCGAGGCCTTGCCGTATTGGCCCGCAGGCACGGAATCGACCATGCCCATCGCCAGCTTGCCGTCGCCCAGCAGGGATTTCAGGTCGAAGCCCTTGGCGATCTGAACCGGCTTGGCGTCCTTGCCATGGGCCACCAGCACCAGCGAATTGCCCAGCAGGTCCTCACGCGCGCCATCGGCGATCAGGCCCGCCTCGCCCACCTTGTCCATCCAGTTGACGGCGGCGGAAATGAACACGTCGGCCGGTGCGCCCTCAATGATCTGTTTGGCCAACTGGTTCGAGCCGCCATAGGAAATCGTCACCGTATTTCCTGTTTCGGCCTGCCATTTGGTGGCAAACTCATCCAGCCCGTTCTTCAGCGAGGCGGCGGCGAAAACCACCACCTCTTCGGCGGCGGCGAACTGGGGGGTAGCGATGGCCAGACCGGCGGCCAGCAGGGCGGTGAAACGCATGGAAACCTCCTCGATATGTTTGGCGAAACATATCCGGCGGCACCCGAAAGGCAACCGCTATTTCCCGCCGGACATATCCCCATGGCGCAGCATCGCCTGCAACTGGGCGATCTCTGCCGCGCCTGCCTCTGCCGCACGCGCCGTGACGGCCTGATAGAGCTGCAACACCCGCTCTCCCGCAGGGGTCAGCGCCGCACCGCCACCGCCCGCCCCACCCCGCGCACTGGCCACCAGCGGCTCGGCAAAGGCCGCGTTCATCTCTTCGACCAGCGACCACGCACGCTTGTAGCTCATGCCCATTGCCCGCCCGGCGGCGGAAATCGAGCCGGTGTCGCGGATGCCTTCCAGAAGCTGCGCCTTGCCAGGGCCAAGCATCGCCGCATCGCCGAACAGGATGCGCAGGAACAGACGGGGGGGCTGCGGAACGGTCATGACGCAATCATCTGCGCGCCGCCCGCTGCTGGCAAGAGTGTTGTCCCGCCGGATGGACCGTGCGATATTTCCCTCAGAACATATCGACTCGGAGGCGCAGAATGAAGCTGAGCGCGCGCAACGTGCTGCATGGGACGATCGTTGAGGTCACGCGCGGCGCGGTCAACGCCCATGTGCGGCTGGAACTGCCGGGCGGGGTGATTGTCACATCCTCCATCACGAATGAGGCTGTGGAGGAGTTGGGCCTTGCACCGGGCGTCAAGGCGGCGGCGGTCATCAAGGCGTCAGATGTCATGATCGGGATGGACGACTGACCGCCATCAAGGGGGACGGAGGGGCCACCAAGGTCCGGGTTCAGCCCGGCGGGTGGATGCGCCATACCATATGGCGCGTGACGGAGGAGGGAGCAGGCCATGGCGATGGATGGTGGCGCCAGATCACATATCGCAGCCGTTTCTGCCGCACTTGCCGGCAGCAAGGCCGCGCGGTCCCCGATCGTGGCCTCCTGGGCGCGGTCCGCTTATATGCACGGGCTGACGCCGGAGCGCGCCATTGACCCCGACCGGCTGACGGCGGCAGAATTCAGCGCCCTGTGTCAGCGGATGGAGCCGGTCTCTCGCATCGCCCGCCCCGTGCTGGAGCGGCTGTTTCAGGCCGTTGGGGGCCTTGGCGCCTGCGTGATTCTGGCCAGCGACACCGGGGTTCCGGTGGACAGGCTGGGCCGGGGGGCCGACGACCGCGATTTCTCGGATGCAGGCCTGTGGACCGGCGCGGTCTGGTCCGAGGCGACCATGGGCACCAATGGCATTGGCACCTGCCTGGCAGAGGGGCGCCCTGTGATCATTCACCGCGACCAGCATTTCCTTTCGTCGAACATCGGGCTGACCTGCGCCTCGTCGCCGGTGCATGACGACGAAGGGCGACTGGTCGCGGTGCTGGATGTCTCGACCGCCCGTGCCGAAGTGGCCGAGGGGCTGGCTGGCCTGATCAGCCACTCCGTGCTGGAAGCGGCCCGTCGGATCGAATCTGACCTGTTCCACGCCCGCCACCCCGATGCGCGCATGGTTCTGGTGCCGGGGCATGACCGGGCGGGTTCGGCCCTGTTGGCGGTGGATGCCGATGATCTGGTGGTGGGCGCGACCCGGGCGGCCCGCGCCCATCTGGGCCTGTCGGGCGATCTGGCACGCAGCCCGCTGCCGGTGGCTGACCTTCTGGGCCTTTCGGCCCATGCCCGCCCCGAAGATGGCGAGCGCGCTGTTCTGGCCCGTGCGGTGGCGCGTGCCGGGGGCAATATGTCCGCCGCGGCGCGGGCCCTGGGGATCAGCCGGGCCACGCTGCACCGCAAGATGGCGCGCAGCTGAATATTTGCGCGCCGACCTGTCTCAGATCTGCGACAGATCGGGCCTTTGGCTTGACGGCCCGGAGCTGACGTAAGGCAAAAGGCCCCGCACACTCCTCTTGTTCGCCGCGGGAGACGGCGCCATGGAGGAGAGAACATGACCAAAGTCGAACAATTCGGCCTGAAGGCCACCCCGTTCAAGACCCGTTATGACAACTATATCGGGGGTCAGTGGGTCGCGCCCAGCTCGGGCCGCTACATGCCCAACATCTCGCCCGTTACCGGCGAGGTGATCTGCGAGGTTCCGCGTTCCGACGCCGCTGACATTGAATTGGCGCTGGACGCCGCCCATGCCGCACGCCGCAAATGGGCTGCCACCTCGGCCACCGAGCGGTCGAACATGCTGCTGAAAATCGCCGACCGGATCGAGACCAACCTTGAATCCATCGCCATAGCCGAAACCTGGGATAACGGCAAACCCCTGCGCGAGACGCTGGCCGCCGATATTCCGCTGGCCGTCGATCACTTCCGCTATTTCGCCGGGGCCATCCGCGCGCAGGAAGGCAGCATCGGCCAGATCGACAACGACACCGTGGCCTATCACTTCCACGAACCCTTGGGCGTTGTCGGCCAGATCATCCCGTGGAACTTCCCGATCCTGATGGCGGCGTGGAAGCTGGCGCCCGCGCTGGCCGCCGGCAACTGCGTGGTGCTGAAACCGGCAGAACAGACCCCCGCCTCGATCCTGTATCTGCTGTCTTTCATCGAAGACCTGCTGCCTCCCGGTGTGCTGAACATCGTCAACGGCACCGGCATCGAGGCGGGCGCGCCGCTGGCAGCCTCCCCCCGCATCGCCAAGATCGCCTTCACCGGCTCGACCCCGGTGGGCAAGGCGATCATGAAGGCCGCCGCCGACAACCTGACCAACATCACGCTGGAACTGGGCGGCAAATCGCCGAACATCTTCTTTGAAGACGTGATGCGCGAGGATGACGAATTTTTCGACAAGGCGCTAGAGGGTTTTGCCCTGTTCGCGCTGAACCAGGGCGAGGTTTGCACCTGCCCTTCGCGCGCCTTGGTGCAGGAATCCATCTATGACCGCTTCATGGAACGCGCCCTGAAACGGGTGGAGGCGATTGTCGCGGGCGACCCGCGCGCGGCCAACACCATGATCGGCGCTCAGGCCAGCAAGCAGCAGTTCGACAAGATCACCAGCTATCTGGAGATTGGCCGCGCCGAAGGTGCCAAGGTGCTGACCGGCGGTTCCGCCCAGAGCTTTGACGGCGATATCGCCAAGGGCTTCTACATTCAGCCAACCGTCTTTGAGGGCCACAACAAGATGCGGGTCTTCCAAGAGGAAATCTTCGGGCCGGTCTGCTCTGTGACCACCTTCAAGACCGCCGATGAGGCGATCGAGATCGCCAACGACACCGTGTTCGGCCTTGGCGCGGGCGTCTGGAGCCGCGACATGAACCTGGCGTACCGCGCGGGTCGCGGGATTGAGGCGGGCCGCGTCTGGACCAACTGCTACCATGCCTATCCTGCCGGTGCGGCCTTTGGCGGCTACAAGCAGTCGGGCATCGGGCGTGAAACCCACAAGATGATGCTGGACCACTATCAGGAAACCAAGAACCTTCTGGTCAGCTACAACCCGAACAAGCTGGGCTTTTTCTGATCCGGCGACGCAGGGGGGCTGTCTGCCCCCCTGCACCCCCCGAGGATATTTCTGCCAAGATGAAAGGGGAAACCGGGTTTCCTTTTCTGCCTTGAGGAACAGAACGGGATGGGGCCGTGGTTCGGCCCGGCATGAAAGATACCGGAACGGGGCACCTCCTCCCCCGACCGATGCGGCGCCCCCCGAGTCTCCTCTCGGGGGGCGTATCATTTGGGGCCTGCGGGATCGGGCCGCGCCCTGCCGATGCGCGCGTGACTGTTCTGCCGCGGGCGTTCGGGCGCAGCCCGTTCCGCAGGCTCCTTCGCGGGCAGCGAGGAAGGCGATAGGGTCATTCGTGTGACAGGGGTCAGGCCGCCTGCCGCGTGATCGGGGCAAGCGGCAAGGGCGGCTCAGCTCAGATAATAATCCACAGGCTTCAGGGGGGTGGGTGCCGCCACGCCCAGATGCGGCGCCAATGAGATTTCAGCGGCGCGGCAGATCGCATCCAGCGGCAAGCCATTCGCCGTGGTCGAGAACGGATGGCTCAATTCCTCGGTCACCTCGGCCAGCCCAAGGAACACATAGGCCACGATGCCCACAATCAGCGGTGTCAGCCACCCCGCTGGTCCCGCCAGAACCAGGGGCAGCAAAAGGCAATAAAGATAGGTCGTCCGGTAGATCAGCAGCGAATAGACGAAGGGCAAGGGGCTGTTGGCAATCCGCTCGCACCCCGCCTGTTGCAGGCTGATCTGGCCAAGACGCGCCGTCAGGCTGCGCGCGCCGAACCCGTCAACGGTGCCTGTGCGATAGGCCTCGGCCAGCATCGCGTTCAGACGGTCCATCACGGCGCAGGCGGGCAGCGGATCATGCATCACGGCCTGGGTTTCGGGCGGGGCCGTCGAATCAGAGGCGATCTTGCGCAGGTTCATCCGGTGCGCGTGCAAAAAGCCAAGCGACTGGCGCAACATCGCATGGCGCAGGGCCACATCGGGCACGAAAACCTCGACCTCCCGCGCAAAGGCGCGCAGATCGGCCAAAAGGCCGCCCCACAGCTTCCTCGCCTCCCACCAGCGGTCATAGGCGGCATTGTTGCGAAAGCCCAGAAACAGCGACAGCCCGATACCGAACACGGTCACCGCCGTGCCCTCCAGATGCGGCAGCACCTTCAGCCGGTGGTCCAGAATGACCAGCAACACCGTCACCAGCACCAGCGCCACAAGGGGTCGCCAGATGTGGGGTAGAACCGAGCCGCGCAGGGCCGTGAACAGATCGGCAAGGCTGGGTTTGTCACGAACGATCATCGGGGTCTCCGCATCCGGGCCATCCTGCTTTGATGCCCGCAGGGATGCCGGGCCGTTTCCGCCGCCTTTCGGCAGCCAAACGCCGCCGCGTCAGTTGACTTGCAGCGTCTTCAGATATTCCGCCAGCGCCACCAGCCGCACCGGCGTGGGCGTCTGAATACCGTCGCCGCCATCATAGGGCACCATCTCACCTGCCATCAGCGGTGCGAAATCTGGCATCACGCCCTGCCCCTTTGCCCCGGCATAGCCCCAGATCTGTGCCATCACCCGCGTGGTGGGAAATGCCCCGTGATTGGTCTTTGACAGCACGGTCAGATCGGCGGGCTTTTTCTTCAACCCCTCGGCGGCCACCCCGTCGCCCTTGCCGGATGTGCCATGACAGGCCGCACAGTAATCGGCGAAATCCTGTTTCGGATCAGGGGTTTCCTTTCCCTTGGGCAAACACCCGGCCAAAGCCAGACCTGCCACAGCGGCCAGCGCCGCGCCCCGCATCGCCCTTGCCATCACACAACCCTGCCCTGATCCAGCCGCACCACCCGGTCCATCCGGGCGGCCAGTTCCATGTTATGGGTCGCGATCAGGGCTGCAAGCCCCGTCTCGCGCACCAGCGCCATCAGCGCACCAAACACCTGATCGGATGTTGCGGGGTCCAGATTCCCCGTCGGCTCATCCGCCAGCAGAAGGCGCGGCTGATTGGCCAGCGCCCGGCAAAAGGCAACCCGCTGCTGCTCGCCCCCCGAAAGGGCTGCGGGCCGGTGGCTGGCACGCGCCGCCACGCCCACGCGCCCCAGAAGGTCCATCGCGCGGGCCGTCGCCACCGCCTGTGTCACGCCATTGGCCAGTTGCGGGATTACCACGTTTTCCAGCGCGGTGAATTCGGGCAGAAGGTGATGGAACTGATAGACAAAGCCCACCTCCTCGCGCCGCGCCTCGGTCCGCGCCTTGTCCGACAGGCCAACCATATTGCGCCCGCCAAGGGCGACCGAGCCGTGGTCGGGCGTATCCAGCAGCCCCGCGATATGCAAAAGCGTCGATTTCCCGGCACCAGAGGGCGCCACCAGCGCCACCACCTCGCCGCGCTTCACCTCCAGCGTGGCGCCGCGCAGCACCGACACCTCGGACGGCTTGCCCCGGTTGTAAATCTTTTCCAGCCCGGCCAGTTCCAGCGCAAACTCACTCATAGCGCAGCGCCTCCACCGGGTTCATGCGGGCCGCGCGCCGCGCCGGAAAGATCGTGACGGCAAAGGACAGGATCAAGGACAGCACGGTCGCCGCCAGCACATCGTGCCACTGCAACTTGGCCGACAAGTGATAGATCGGGCGCACCGAAGGGTCCCACACCCCGCCGCCCGCGACCCAGTTGATGAAATCGAAGATCGCGGTGAAATTCAGCGCGAACAGGCACCCCAGCAGAATGCCCATGATCGTGCCAGCCAGCCCCGTGACTGCGCCGCAGAGGAAAAACACCCGCAGCACCGCCCCTTCGGTCAGCCCCATGGTACGCAGGATGCCGATGTCACGACCCTTGTTCTTCACCAGCATCACAAGGCCGGAAATGATGTTCATCGAGGCGATAAGGACCAGAATGGACATCAGGATAAACATCATGTTGTCCTCGACCGTCAGGGCACGCAGGTAGTTGCCCGCGCCGTCCTTCCATGTCCAGACAAGGGCGTTCTGCCCGCCTGCCGCCAGCAGGGCATCGCCATATTTTTCAACGCTTTCCGGGTCCGTGACCATCACCTCGAATTCATCGGCGCGGCCTTCGGCGTTGAAATAGCTCTGCGCCTCGGCGAAGGGCAGATAGGCGCGGGTGCGGTCGATGTCAGGGCTGCCGGTGGTGAAGACATAGGTCACGGTATAGGCATTGACGCGCGGGCTTGTGCCGAAGGCGGTCTTTACCCCATCGGCCGAGATCAGCCGCACCTTGTCGCCGACTCCGACATTCAGGTCGCGCGCGATGCCCGCGCCCAGCGCGATGCCGTTCGGAAACTGCGCCAGATCGCCGATGTCGTCACCGCCGCCCGCGATGCTGGGAATGGTCGCCACATCCGCAGGTTTCATCCCGTAGATCTCCGCGCCCGAGTTCTGGCCGTTGGCCGAAATCATCACCTGCCCGCGGACCACCGGAGCGGCGCGTGTTACACCCGGCACGGCGGCCAGTTTGGCGGCAATCGCGTCATAATCGGCAAAGCCGCGCACCATCTGGCCCTGATCGTTCATCTGACCCGAGGAATAGACCGTCACATGGGCGTTCGCCCCCAGAATGGTGTTGACGAATTCCGACCGGAACCCCGCCCGCACCGCCATGGTGGCGATCAGCGCGAAGACCGCCAGCGTGATGCCAATGACACTGATCCAGGTCATCACCGACACCCCGCCCTCGGCCCGACGAGCGCGCAGATAGCGCCAGGCAATCATCCATTCAAAGCGGGAAAAGGGGGCGGTCTGGGCCAAGGCGCTGCTCTTTCGTTTTGGCGCGCACAGTGATGCGGGGGGGCGGAAAGGTCAAGGCGATGGGCGGTCACGAAGGGGTGGGCAAGGGTTGGCCCGCAAGGACGGTTGACAGGTCTCGTCCCACCCGCAACTCTGGCTTCGGCCTTATGATCGGGGATTGTCGTGGTCGAGATTTACCGCAAGTCGTTCCGCTTCATGCGCGAAAGCTGGATCGCGCTTCTGATCATGGCGCTGCTTATGGCCGCCGCCGATCTGGTATTGGAAGGCAAGCACAGCGGCGCAGGCACCACCGTCGTGTATCTGTTCCTGCTCTACTACTTTCACCGCCATTTCCTGTTCGGCGAGACCTTTACCAGCTTCAAACCGGCCAAGCCCGCCGAAGGGGTTCCGCCTCTGAAGGCCGGGCGCTTCATTCTGGTTTCGCTGGCGGTGTTGGCCCTGCCGTTCCTCATTGCCATCGTGGCCGCGATCAAGCTGCGGGCGGGGCTGACGAAGGATCAGACCTTCGTCCTTGCCATGTTGATCTTTCTGCTGCTTTACCTGCTGTGCCTCAGCATATTCGGCACGGCGATGCCCGCTGCCGTGGAGCGCGACCCGCGTTATAGCCTGCGGGCGGGAATGAAGCAGACTTTGGGCATGATGGGACGGCTGCTGTTGAGGCCGGGGTTGTGCAACGTGCTTCTGGTCGCGGCAACGATCGCGCTGGCCGTGCTGGAACAGCGCATGGCCATACACCTGACGCCGGTTGCGTCCTTTATCGAAAACACTGCGTTTACGTTTCTGGGGTTTTTCTCCGCCATCGTCGGGGTGGCCACCCTGTGCCACGTCTATCGCCGCATCGTGCCCGAACGGGTCGGCGAAAGGAGTGGTGCGTGAGATCACGCACCCTACGGGCGGCGTAGGGTGCGTGCTAGGCACGCACCGCTGGCTTACCGCCCCGCGTAAATCTGCGCGATGCGGTCCACCGCCGCCTCGGGCGACATTTCCTCGGATTCGCCCGTCCGGCGGCTGGTCAGTTCCACCACGCCATTGGCAAGGCCGCGCGGGCCGACCGTGATGCGCCAGGGCAGGCCGATCAGGTCCATCGTGGCGAATTTCGCCCCGGCCCGTTCGTCGCGGTCGTCGTAAAGCGGCTCCAGCCCCTTGGCCAGCAGCGCCTTTTCCAGCGCCGCGCAGGCGGCATCGGCGGCCCCGTCGCCCTGTTTCAGGTTCACGATGCCCACCGGGAAGGGCGTCACGCCCTCGGGCCAGATGATGCCCTTGTCGTCATGGCTGGCCTCGATGATCGCACCCAGCAGGCGGGACACGCCGATGCCATGGCTGCCCATTTCCACCGGAACCTTGGTGCCGTCCTTGGTCACCACCTCGGCCCCCATGGCGGCCGAATACTTGGTGCCGAAGTAGAAGATCTGCCCCACCTCGATCCCGCGCGCGACCTTGCGGCGCTCTTCGGGGATGGCGTCGAACAGGGCCGGGTCGTGGGTTTCATCGGTGCAGGCGTAAAGGGTGGTGAATTCCTTGCAGACCGCCGCCACCTGCTCTCGGTTGTCGTAATCGACGTCGCGATTGCCCAGCTTCAACTCAGTCACGGCACTGTCGAAGAACACCTCCGACTCGCCGGTCGAGGCAAGGACCAGGAATTCGTGGGTGTCATCGCCGCCAATCGGGCCGGAATCGGCACGCATCGGAATTGCGGTCAGGCCCATGCGTTCATAAGTGCGCAGATAGGAAACCATATGGCGGTTATAGGCGTGCAGCGCCGAAGCCTTGTCCACGTCAAAGTTATAGCCGTCCTTCATCAGGAACTCGCGGCCCCGCATTACGCCAAAGCGAGGGCGCATCTCGTCGCGGAATTTCCACTGGATGTGATACAGCGTCATCGGCAGGTCTTTGTAGCTGTTCACATGGCTGCGGAAGATGTCGGTGATCATCTCCTCATTGGTCGGGCCATACAGCATCTCGCGGTCCTGCCGGTCCTTGATGCGCAGCATTTCCTGGCCGTAATCGTCATAGCGCCCGCTCTCACGCCACAGGTCGGCAGGTTGCAGGGTGGGCATCAACAGCGGGATATGCCCGGCGCGGATCTGTTCCTGGTTCACGATCTCTTCAATGCGGCGCAGCACGCGCAGGCCCAGCGGAAGCCAGGAATAGATGCCCGCCGCCTGCTGCTTGATCATCCCCGCCCGCAGCATGTAGCGGTGCGAGACGATCTGCGCCTCGGCGGGGTTTTCCTTCAGGACGGGCAGAAAGTAGCGGGACAGACGCATCGGCGGCCTCTTGCAAGCGGTTTGGCCGTTCCTAGCCCGTAGGGAAGCCTACGGCAAGGTGCCAGCCCCGGTTCGCCCCCCGGTTCGCCCCTTGACCGCCGGGTTCGCGCGCGCCAAATCGTTGGAAACCGTCAGGAGAGCCGCCCGTGACCCTACCCGTCCGCCAACAGGTTCAATACTGGGGCATCGCCGCACTGGTGTTTCTGGTGACGCTTTGGCTGATGGGCGATGTGATGCTGCCGTTTCTGGTCGGCGGTGCGCTGGCCTATTTCCTTGATCCTGTCGCCGACCGGCTGGAGCGCGCGGGGCTGAGCCGGACGGCGGCAACTTCGGTCATCACGCTGGTGGCAGTGCTGCTGATGGGGCTTCTGGTGCTGGCGGTCATTCCCACGCTGATCAATCAGTTGATCGCCCTGGTCAACGCCGCGCCAGAAATCGCACGCAAGCTGCAAACCATCCTGACCGAAAAGTTCCCCAGCCTGAACGACGACACCTCTGCCATTCGCGAGACGCTGGCCAAGATCGCCGCCGCCATCCAGTCCAAGGGCGGCGCGGTGGCCGAGGGGCTGATCGCCTCGATCATGGGGGTGATTTCGGCCGCGGTCTTCGTTCTGGTGGTGCCGGTGGTGGCGTTCTACCTGCTGCTCGACTGGGACCATATGGTCGAGCGGATCGACAGCCTGTTGCCGCGCGACCACGCGCCTGTGGTTCGACGCCTGGCGACCGAGATCGACACCGTGCTGTCGTCGTTCATCCGGGGGCAGTTGTCGGTCTGCGTCGTGCTGGGGCTTTACTATTCCATCGCACTGATGCTGGCGGGGCTGCAATTCGGGCTGGTGGTTGGGGCGATTGCCGGGATGATCACCTTCATCCCCTATATCGGCGCCATCGTCGGCGGGTCGCTGGCGATCGGGCTTGCGCTGTTCCAGTTCTGGGGCGACTGGGTGTCGATCGGCATCGTTGCGGGCATCTTCGGCGTGGGCCAGTTCATGGAGGGCAACATCCTGACGCCCAAGCTGGTCGGCCATTCGGTGGGCCTGCATCCGGTGTGGCTGCTGTTCGCCCTGTCGGCCTTTGGCACCCTGTTCGGCTTTGTCGGAATGCTGGTGGCCGTGCCGGTCGCGGCCAGCCTTGGCGTGCTGATCCGGTTTGCAATTTCGCAGTACAAGGACAGCCCGCTCTATCGCGGCCTTGCCCTGCCGCAGGATGAGGATGCGGCGTGAGCCCACGGCAAATGGCCTTCGATCTGGGTCATGGCGAAAGCTATGATATATCGGGGTTTTTCCCCGCTCCCTCCAATGCGGCGGCGCTGGCGATGATCGGCGACGATGCCGCATGGCCCGGCGGAAAGCTGGTATTGGTGGGGCCGGAAGGCGCGGGCAAGACCCATCTTGCGCATATCTGGGCCGAAGGCGGCGCGCGCATCGTCGCGGCACCTGAATTGCCGGGGCTGGATCTGCGCGGCCTTGGCCCTCGCGTGGCGGTAGAAGATGCCGAACTGATCGGCGGCAACCGGCCCGCAGAAGAGGCGCTGTTTCACCTGCACAACCTGATCCTGCCAGAAGGTCGCCTGTTGATCACCGCGCGCACCGCCCCGCGCGACTGGGGGCTGCGGCTGCCCGATCTGCTTTCGCGGATGCAGGCCGCCGCCGTGGCCCGGCTGGAGCCGCCAGACGATGCGCTGCTGGCCGCCGTTCTGGTCAAGCTGTTCGCCGACCGCCAGCTTGCGGTGGCACCCAGCCTGATCCCCTATCTGGTCGCCCGGATGGAACGCTCCATCGCCGCTGCGCGCAACCTTGTGGCCCGGCTTGACCGCCGCGCGCTGGCCGAGGGACGAGGTGTCACACGGGCTCTGGCGGCGGAGATTCTGGACAGTGCCAGAGCTGAGTGAAACACTGCACCCAGACCTGTCACATATTCGCCAAAGGCCCCGGTTATCAGCCGCACCATGATAAACACCGATTTCCTCAAAGCCCCCTTCCCCGCGCCGGTCACCCTGCCCGAGGCGGAAACCCATGGCCCGCGCCGGTTTTTCAACCGGGAACTGTCATGGCTTGCCTTCAACTGGCGCGTGCTGGAAGAAGCAAGCAATCCGGCGGTGCCGCTGCTGGAACGGCTGCGGTTCCTGTCGATTTCGGCGACCAACCTGGACGAATTCTACACCGTCCGCGTGGCGGGGCTGCGCGAACTGGTCAAGACCGGCAACACCACACCTTCGGAAGATGGCCGCACCCCGGCCGAACAGTTGCGCCTGATCCATGCCGATGCGCGCAAGCTGATGCAGATGCAGCAGATCGTCTATAAAAAGCTGAAGCGCGGGATGGAGGCCGAAGGCATCGTCATCGCCACGCGGTCCAAGCTGACGGCGCGCGACCTGAAGTTTCTGGAAGACCACTTCCTGTCAAACGTCTTCCCGGTGCTGTCGCCGCTGGCCATCGACCCGGCGCACCCGTTTCCCTTCATCCCCAACACCGGCTTTACGCTGGCACTGGAGCTGGAGCGCACCCGCGACCACCGCACGCTGAAGGCATTGCTGCCCATTCCGCAGCAGATTTCCCGCTTTATCCCCCTGCCGGGGCGCGAGGGCGAAGACCGCTTTCTGCCGCTGGAAGAGTTGCTGCTGCTGCATCTGGACATGCTGTTCCCCGGCTATACCGACCGCGGCCATTGCACCTTCCGCGTCTTGCGCGACAGCGATCTGGAGGTCGAGGACGAGGCCGAAGATCTGGTGCGCGAATTCGAAACCGCACTGAAGCGCCGCCGCCGGGGCGAAGTGATCCGCATGAAGATGTCTGCTGGGGCGCCTGCCGAACTGCGCGCGCTGATCATGGAAGAACTGGCCGTCACCGGCGACGAGGTGGTCGAGGTGCGTGGCCTGCTGGGCGTGGCCGACCTTAAGGAACTGGTGCTGTCCTCGCGTCCCGACCTGCTCTGGCCGCCCTTCACCCCGCGCATTCCCGAACGGGTGCAGGACCATGACGGCGACATGTTCGCGGCGATCCGGCAAAAGGACATGCTGCTGCATCACCCGTACGAAACCTTCGACATGGTGATCCGCTTTCTGGAACAGGCGGCGCGCGACCCGAATGTTCTGGCGATCAAGCAGACCCTTTACCGCACAAGCTGGGACAGCCCGGTGGTTTCCGCCCTGTGCGAGGCGGCAGAGGCCGGCAAGTCGGTAACGGCACTGGTGGAACTGAAAGCCCGGTTCGACGAGGCTGCGAACATCCGGCAAAGCCGCCGCCTGGAACGGGCGGGCGCGCATGTGGTTTACGGCTTCATGAACCTGAAGACCCACGCCAAGATTTCCACCGTTGTCCGGCGCGAGGGCGACCACCTGGTCACCTATACCCATTACGGCACTGGCAATTACCACCCCATCACCGCGCGTATCTATACCGATGTCAGCTTTTTCACCTGCGATGCGGCGCTGGGGCGCGATGCGACCAAGGTGTTCAACTATCTGTCGGGCTATGTGCAGCCTCAGGGCCTTGAAAACCTTGCGATCTCGCCGATCACGCTGAAACCGCGCCTTCTGGCGCTGATCGCGGCAGAGGCCGAACATGCCCGCGCTGGCAAACCCGCCGCGATCTGGGCCAAGATGAACAGCCTGATCGAGGGCGAGGTGATCGACGCGCTTTACGCCGCCAGCCAGGCGGGGGTGAAGATCAACCTTGTGATCCGCGGCATTTGCGGCATCCGCCCCGGCGTGGCGGGCCTGTCGGAAAACATCCGCGTCAAGTCGATCGTCGGGCGCTTTCTGGAACACAGCCGCATCGTCTGTTTCGGCAACGGCGGCGATCTGCCGGGCAAGACCGCGCGAGTCTTCATCTCTTCCGCCGACTGGATGGACCGCAACCTGTCGCGCCGGGTGGAAACACTGGTCGAGATCAACAACGAAACCGTGCGCGCCCAGATCGTCAGCCAGATCATGGCGGCGAACCTGGCCGATACCGCGCAAAGCTGGATCATGTCGCCCGACGGCACGTTCCATCGCAACCTTGCCGACCCCGACATCAACCGCTTCAACTGCCACCGCTTTTTCATGGAGAACCCTTCGCTGTCCGGCCGTGGCACGGCTGGCGCCAAGGATGTTCCCCGCATCGCCTGAAAGGACAAGCCATGAGCGAGACCGATGACGACCATGGTCCCTTCGGCAAACCGCTGTTCGACGACCCCTCTACCCGCGCCCTCAGCCGGGTGGGGGTGGTGGATGTCGGCTCGAACTCTGTCCGCATGGTGGTGTTCGATGGTGCCGCCCGCAGCCCGGCCTATTTTTACAACGAAAAGATCATGTGCGGCCTTGGCAAGGGGCTGGCCGAAACCGGCCGGCTGAACCCCGAGGGGCGCAAGCGCGCGCTGTCCGCGCTGAAGCGGTTTTCGTTGCTGGCCAAGGGGATGGCGGTGCAAAGCATGACCGTGGTGGCCACCGCCGCCACGCGTGAAGCCGAGGACGGCCCAGAGTTCCAGTTGCAGGTGGTGCGCGAAACCGGCCTGAAACTGTGGGTGATCGACGGCGGCGAAGAGGCACGGCTTTCGGCGCAGGGCGTGCTGCTGGGCTGGCCCGATGCCAAGGGTGTGGTCTGCGACATCGGCGGCAACTCGATGGAACTGGCGCGGATCGGCGATGGCAAGGTGGGCAAGCGCGTCTCGACCCCGCTGGGGCCATTTCGCCTGCAACAGGCCGCCGATACCGCCAAGAAACGCGCCCAGCATATCGACCGGGTGCTGAAAGACGCGCAGTCCGAGATGAAATCGGAAGGCGAGCGCATCTATCTGGTGGGTGGGTCGTGGCGCGTCATCGCCCGGCTGGACATGGAGCGGAGGAACTATCCGCTGACCGTGCTGCACGAATACCGCATGACGCCGCAGGGCCTGCTGGACACGCTCGACTGGATCGCCTCGTCCGACCTTGCGCTGCTGCGCGCCCGTACCGGGGTGTCGCCCGAGCGGATGGAACTGGTGCCCTTGGCGTGTGAGGTGCTGCGCGAGCTGATCAAGATGCTGAAGCCGTCAGAGATTGACGTTTCGGCCTATGGCATCCGCGAGGGGCTGTTGTACGAGCAGATGCCCGACCGCCTGCGCCAGCGCGACCCGCTGATCGAGGCGGCCCGCATGGCCGAACAGTTGCAGGCCCGGATGCCCGGTTTCGGCAAGAAGCTGTTCGAGTTTCTGGAACCCTTGTTCAAGGGCGTGACGGATGAGCGTATCCGCCTGATCAAGGCTGCCTGCCTGTTGCACGACACGACATGGCGCGCGCACCCCGACTATCGCGCCGAGGCCTGTTTCGACAATGCCACCCGCGCCAATCTGGGCGGGCTGGACCATCAGGGCCGGGTGTTTCTGGGCCTGTCGCTGCTGCACCGCTACAAGAACAGTCGCGCGGGCAGCCGGATGGAGCGGCTGTTCGGCCTGCTCAGCGAAGAGGATCTGCTGGCCGCCGAGGTGCTGGGCAAGGCGATGCGGTTTGGCGCGATGTTCTCGGTCGGCGATCCGGCCCGCGCCGGGCGGCTGAACTGGCTGCCCAAGAAAAAGGTTCTGGAACTTGAGCTGACCCCCGATGGCCTTGGCCTGTTCGGCGAGGTTGCCGCGGCGCGCTTTGCCTCGCTCGCGCTGGCTTTGAAGGCCACAACAAAAGTAAGGGAGATCGCGGCCTGATGCTGACATTTGATCATCTGGCGGTTTCGGCCAGCACGCTGGAAGAAGGCGTCGCGGCGGTCGAGGCCGCCCTTGGCGTGGCGATGGCCGGTGGCGGCAAGCACCCCTATATGTCCACCCACAATCGTCTGCTGGGTCTTGGCGATCTGTATCTGGAGGTGATTGCCGCCGATCCGGCCGCCCCCCGCCCCGCATGGCCGCGCTGGTTCGATCTGGACAATTTCGCAGGCCGCCCGCGCCTGACCAACTGGATCGCCCGCGCCGATGACCTGCCCGCCACCTTGGCCGCATCCCCGGCAGGTTGCGGGGTGCCCGTGGCGCTGGAACGGGGCGATTATCGCTGGCAGATGGCTGTGCCTGCCGATGGCAAGCTGCCCTATGACAGTTGCTTTCCCGCGCTGATCCAATGGTTCGGCGCCTTGCACCCGGCCAGCGCCTTGCCCGATGTCGGCGTGCGCCTGACCCGGTTCGAGATTGCGCACCCCGAGGCTGCATCCCTGCGCGCCGCCCTTGCCCCCCTGTTCAGCGACCCGCGTGTGGTGATCGTGGATGGGCCGGCCAAGGCGATGCGCGCCAGCTTTCAGACGGCGGCGGGTATCAGGGTCCTGGAGTGATACGCGCGGCTCGCCCACAGGATGCCGTGGCCATCGCCACAATCTGGAACGCCCTGACCCGCGAGACGACCCATACCTTCACCACCATCGAAAAGTCGGCAGATGACATTGCGGCGCGCATCGCCGCGGGCGCGCCGTGGTGGGTGGCCGAAGTGGAGGGGCAAATTGCAGGTCACGCCACCTATGGCCCCTTTCGCAGCGGCCCGGGCTATGCCCGCACGATAGAACATTCGATCCATCTTGCGGATGCAGGCAAAGGCAAGGGGCTGGGCCGTGCGCTGATGGGCAGGCTGGAAAGCCACGCCCGTGCAGCGGATGTGCATGTGGTCGTGGCGGCAGTGGCCGCCGGAAATACCGCAGGCATCGCCTTTCACACGGCCCTTGGCTATGTCGAGGTCGGCCGGATGCCCGAAGTAGGGCAAAAATGGGGACAACCTCTTCACCTTGTGCTGATGCAGAAAATCCTCTCCTGACACGGGCGCAAGGGGTCGCTATTGTGCCGGTCATGTCGATCTGGACCCGCATCGCCGAAGCCCTCTCTGCCCTTGCCCTCGGCCAACCGCTGGAGCAGGTGTTTGAGCTGTTGCGCGGGCGGGCCGACCCGGAACGCTCGGTCGGATTCACCATCGCCGTTATCGCGCTGGGGGCCAAGATGGCCAAGGCCGACGGCCAGGTGACCAAGGCCGAGGTCAGCGCCTTTCGCCGCGTCTTCACCATTGCCCCCGAGGAAGAGGCCAATGCCGCGCGCGTCTTCAACCTGGCCCGGCAGGATGTGGCGGGGTTCGATATTTATGCCCGCAAGATCGCGGCCATGTTCCGCGACAAGGACAGCCCCGACAATCGCGCCTTTTTCATCGACCTGATCGAAGGGCTGTTTCACATTGCCCTTGCCGATGACGTCCTGCATGAAAACGAGGATGCCTTCCTTGCCCATGTGGCCGAGATTTTCGGGCTGGACCAACGATGCTATCGATCGATCCGCGCCCGGCTGGTCGAAGGCGGGCGGCGCGACCCCTATGACCTTCTGGGCCTGACGCCACCCGTCTCGTTTGAGGATGCGCGCGCCGCGTGGCGGGCGGCGGTGAAGGAAAACCATCCCGATGCGATGATCGCCCGCGGTGTTCCGCCCGAGGCCGCCAAGATGGCTGAACGACGGCTGATCGCCATCAACGAAGCCTGGGACGAGATTCGCGAAAGGCTGGCGGCATGACCGAACGCCCGCTGCGGCTGGCCAGTTATAACGTCGAATGGTTCAACGCCCTGTTCGATGATCGTGGCCGGTTGCTGGAGGATATGGAGCCGTCGGCGCGCTATCAGGTCAGCCGGGCCGACCAGTTGACAGCCCTTGGCATCGTGTTCAACGCGCTGGATGCCGATGGCATCATGGTGATCGAGGCGCCCGATCAGGGCTCGAAACGCTCGACCGTGACGGCGCTGGAGAATTTTGCCGCGAAATATGGGTTGCGCGCACGCAAGGCGGTGATCGGCTTTCCGTCTGAAACCGAACAGGAGATTGCCTTTCTCTACGATCCCGACCGGCTGACCCCGCGCCACGATCCGCAAGGCGAGCCGTCAACCAGCGCCGGTGCCCCCGGCGCGCCCCGGTTCGATACCGGCTTGCGCGCCGATCTGGACAATGACGGGATCGATGAGCTGATCCGGTTTTCCAAGCCGCCGCTGGAGTTGGCGGTGACCTTTGGCAGCCACGGTTTCCGTCTGATCGGGGTTCATGCCAAGTCAAAGGCGCCGCATGGCGTGGTGTCGCCTGCCGAGTTCAAGCGGATCTCGATCGAGAACCGCCGCAAGCAACTGGCCGAATGCGTCTGGCTGCGGCGCCGGATCGATGGGCATCTGTCGGCGGGGGAAACCGTCCTTGTGATGGGCGATTTCAACGATGGTCCGGGGCTGGACGAGTACGAGCGGCTTTTCGGCCATTCCGGCGTCGAGGTGGCACTTGGCCTGCATTGCACGCCGGACATGCGGATGTATGACCCACACGCCGACATGGCGCTGACCAGCCGCATCGGCCTGTCGCCCACCACCGCGCGGTTCTGGCTGGCGCCGAAGAAGCGATATTTCGAGGCGCTTTTGGATTTCATCATGGTCTCGCCCGATCTGGCGGCAAAGTCGCCCGACTGGCGTATCTGGCACCCGTTCAATGACCCCGGCGTTATGGCCGTACCGGAGCTGCGAGAGGCGCTGCTGGCAGCTTCTGACCACTTTCCGGTGTCAATCGACATTCCGCTTTGAGTCGCCCCCTCCCCTGCCCCATACTTGGCGGCATGAGATATTTCATCCTTGCATTGACCCTTGCCGCCACGCCCCTTGCCGCCCAGGAGGCGCCAAAGAAGGAAGGCCCCAGCCTGATGGAACAGGGTGCGCGGTTGTTTCTGCGCGGCCTGATGTCGGAAATGGAACCGACGCTTAACGAGATGCAGGGCGCGCTGGAGGAAATCGGGCCAAAGCTGGCCGAGTTGAAACCGCAGATCGACCAGTTGATCGGCATGGTCGATGATGTGCGCAACTATCACATGCCGGAAAAGCTGCCGAACGGCGACATCATCATCCGCCGCAAGACGCCCGAGGAACTGGAAAAGGAAAAGGCGGCCCCGGTGGGACCGCCTGAGATAGAGCTGTAGGCGATTTCCTCCAAGGGCCGCACCGCAGCCTTCAAAGGCTCTGGCACTAGCTCTGTGCCTGACGGATCAGCCCCAGAATGTTCTTCGCTGCCGAGGGGATGTTGGTGCCCGGACCGAAAATGGCCTTCACCCCTGCACTTTCCAAAAACGCATAGTCTTGCTGCGGAATGACACCGCCGCAGATCACAATGATATCGCCCGCGCCCTTTTCCTTCAGCGCCTCGATCAGCTTCGGGGCAAGGGTCTTGTGGCCCGCCGCCTGCGACGAGATGCCCACGACGTGCACGTCATTGTCGATGGCGTCCTGTGCGGCTTCCTCGGGCGTCTGGAACAGCGGCCCCACGTCCACGTCGAACCCGATGTCGGCAAAGGCGGTGGCGATCACCTTGGCGCCGCGGTCATGGCCGTCCTGACCCATCTTGACGACCAGCATCCGCGGGCGGCGGCCCTCTTCCTCGGCAAAGGCCTCGACATCCTTCTGAATGGCGGCAAAGCCCGCGTCGCCCTCATAAGCCGCGCCATACACCCCGGCGAGGGTTTTCACTTCCGCGCGGTGGCGGCCGAATACCTTTTCCATGGCGTCCGAAATCTCCCCTACGCTCGCGCGGGCACGGGCGGCCTCGACCGCAGCTTCCAGAAGGTTCCCGCCCTCGGCGGCGCGGCGGGTCAGTTCGGCCAGCGCGGCTTGGGCCCTGGCCTCATCCCGCGCGGCGCGGGTAGCTTTCAGCCGGGCAATCTGCGCCTCGCGCACCGCCACGTTGTCGATGTCGAGAATATCGATCGGGTCTTCCTTGGCCTTGCGATACTTGTTGACGCCGACGATCACCTCATCGCCCCGGTCAATCATCGCCTGCCGCTTGGCCGCCGATTCCTCGATGCGCAGCTTGGGCATCCCGGTGGCGACCGCCTTGGTCATGCCGCCCATCGCCTCGACCTCTTCAATCAGCGCCCAGGCCTTTTCGGCCAGTTCCGCCGTCAGGCTTTCGACATAGTACGACCCGGCCAGCGGATCAACGACATGGGTGATGCCGGTTTCCTCTTGCAGGATAAGCTGGGTGTTACGCGCGATGCGGGCGCTGAATTCGGTCGGCAAGGCAATGGCTTCGTCCAGCGCATTGGTGTGCAGCGATTGCGTGCCACCCAAGGCCGCCGCCATCGCCTCGTATGCGGTGCGGATGACGTTGTTGTAAGGGTCGGCCTCTTGCAAGCTGACGCCCGATGTCTGGCAATGGGTGCGCAGCATCAAACTGCCCGATTTCTTCGGGTTGAATTCCTGCATGATGCGGGTCCACAACTGCCGCGCGGCGCGCAGCTTGGCGGCTTCCATGAAGAAATTCATGCCGATGGCGAAGAAGAACGACAGGCGGCCCGCGAAATCATCCACGTTCATCCCGCGCGCAATCGCCGCCCGCACATATTCGCGCCCGTCGGCCAGCGTATAGGCCAGCTCCTGCACAAGGTTCGCCCCGGCTTCCTGCATGTGATAGCCCGAGATCGAGATGCTGTTGAACTTGGGCATTTCCTTCGAGGTGTATTCGATAATGTCGGCGATGATCCGCATCGAGGGTTCGGGCGGATAGATATAGGTGTTCCGCACCATGAACTCTTTGAGGATGTCGTTCTGAATCGTGCCCGACAGATCGGCACGCGACACGCCCTGCTCTTCGCCCGTCACGATGAAATTGGCCAGGATCGGGATGACTGCGCCATTCATCGTCATGGAAACGCTGATCTTTTCCAGCGGGATACCGTTGAACAGCACCTTCATGTCCTCAACGCTGTCAATCGCCACGCCCGCCTTGCCGACATCGCCCACCACGCGGGGATGGTCGCTGTCATAGCCGCGATGGGTTGCCAGGTCGAAGGCCACGGAAACCCCCTGCTGCCCTGCCGCCAGCGCCTTGCGGTAAAAGGCGTTCGATTCCTCGGCGGTGGAAAACCCCGCATATTGCCGGATCGTCCAGGGGCGGCCGGCATACATCGTGGCGCGTACGCCGCGGGTGAAGGGGGCGATGCCGGGCAGTTCGGCGGTTTGCGCAAGGCCCGCCACATCCGCCGCCGTATAAAGCGGCTTGACCGTAATACCTTCCAGCGTCTGCCAGTTCAGGCTGTCGGGATCGGCGCCCTTCAGTTCCTTCGAGGCCAGTGCCTGCCATGTCTTGATGTCGGTCATCTTCTTCTCCGTGATGGGCGGCGCGCGGCGGCCAGGAACCGCCCGGTCACAGCCGTTTTAGGGGGAATGCTGGGGTGGCCCCGGTCAAGGGGCCGATTTCTTTGAAGAAATCGGATCGGAGCCTTCAAAGGCTCCGGGCCGGAGTTTTTGAAAACTCCGGCGGCGCGGGCGGTTATTCCAGAAAGTCCTCGGCCACCGGAATACGGCCAAAGGCAATTTTTGCCCCGGTATAGGGCACCCGGTGCGGCGGCAACTGGCCAAAGCGCACCGTATCCTGCCCGAACCGCTGGTTCAGCGCGTCGATGGCGCGGCACAGGTCGGCCTTTTGCGGCGGTGCGGGGGCCGGATCGAACAGGTCGCCCGTCTCTTGCCCCAAGGGCAGCAAGCCCCCCAGCACCACATTCACCGAATTGGGCCGGTGAACCGCCAACCCGCGCCAATAGCGATCCAGCGTTTGCAGCAGGAAAAACGTGTCCTGCGTGGCCTTGATCTGCCCCTCGGCCCCCGGACGGTCGCCATTGTCCAGCCGCAGCCCGACATGCAGACTGCGCGCCAGAAACCCTTCGCGCCGCAGCCGCGCGGCCGCCTTGACTAACAGCCGCCGCGCCACCAAACGCGCGCCCTCGGGCGTCTTGTTGCCCGCCGTCAGCACCTGGCCATGGCCGATCATGCCCCGCCGGGTTTCCGGCCAGATCACGGTTTCGCCGCGCAACTCGCGCAAAAAACGCTCGCCCGACACGCTGCCCCAAATCGCGCGCGCACGCTTTGGATCCAGCGCATAAAGCGCGGGAATATCCGCAATCCCCGCCGCCTCCAGCCGCGCCTTCATCCGCCAGGAGATGCCTGGCAAATCGTCCAGCGCCAGATGCGAGATTCGGCCAGGCAGCACATCCGGCACCAGCCAATGCAGCCCGCCCGGCTTTTGCAGGCCAGCCGCCACCTTGGCCAAAAGCCGCGTGGGCGCCAGCCCGACCGAGCATTTCAACGCCGGGCTGACCTGCGCCAGAACCGCCGCCTGCAAGGCGCGGCCGATCTCCAGCGCGCGCGGCAATTCCTGCTCCGAGCCTCTTAGCAAGCAGGAACATTCGTCGATCGACCAGACCCGATGCACCGGCACCACGGTTTCCACCGCCGCAAGGATCGCATGGTGATAGCGCACGCAGACGTCGTGCTTGACCGCGCGAAAGACGATGCCGTGGCACAGTTTGCGCGCCTCGTCCTGCCGCGTGCCCATGCCCACGCCCGCGCGTTTGGCATCGAAACTCGCCGCAATGCAGGCCGCATTCGGGGCATCGGTCGTCAGCACGCCCACCGGGCGGCCCATCAGCGCCGGCTCCTCGGCCTGCGCGACCGAGGCGTAGAAGCTGTTCATATCGAAGAACAGGGTCGAGACGCGATGAGGCATAGCGGACCGACTCGGGGCAGCGGAAAGACAAGGCCAAATTAGAACAAATGTGGAACATTTGTCCAGCCGCCCCGTCTCTTGCCCCGGTCCGCCACAACATGGGTTATTCGAACTCCATGATCACGTCATCGACCTTCAGGCTGGCGCCCGCGCTGGCCTTGATCGCCTTGACCACGCCGCGCCGTTCGGCCTTGAGGATGTTTTCCATCTTCATCGCCTCGACCGTCGCCAGAGCCTGCCCCTCCTGCACCTCATCCCCCGCTTCGACGCTGATCTTCACGATCAGGCCGGGCATCGGGCACAAGAGGTATTTGGAGGTGTCGGGCGGCAGCTTTTCCAGCATGTGGCCGGACAGATCCTTTTGCCGGGGTGTCTGCACCAGCACCTTCAGATCGGCCCCGCGCAGACGCATACGGAAACCCATCGGGATCTTGCCGGTCTTGATCACCACTGGCTCGCCGCCCACCGACAGGCGGGCAAGGGGCTGGCCTGGCTCCCAATCAGACTCCACGCGCAAGGACTGGCCATCCTCGAACCGCACGGTCGAACCATGGGCATCGGCGGCGATTTTTACCGGGAAAGCAGCACCTTGCAGCGTCACCACCCAGTCATCGCCCACCCGGCGGGTATGGTTGTCCATCGTGCCGGAAATCTTGGTGCGGCGAATTTCGGCGACCCGGTTCATCGCGGCTGCGGCAGCGGCCACCTTGCGTAACGAGGCATCGTCCAGCACGGCGCCATGGAAGCCTTCGGGATATTCCTCGGCAATGAACGCCGTGGTGATATTGCCCGAGGTAAAGCGCGGATGGTCCATCACTGCGCCGACAAAGGGCAGGTTGTGGCCGATGCCCTCTACCTCGAACGTGTCCAACGCCAAGCGCATCTCCTCAATCGCCTTGTCGCGGGTCGGGGCCCAGGTGCACAGCTTGGCGATCATCGGGTCGTAGAACATGCTGATCTCGCCGCCCTCGAACACACCGGTATCGTTGCGCACGATACCGCCACGGGGCGTTTGCCCTTCGACCGGGGGCCGATAGCGGGTCAGCCGCCCGATCGAGGGCAGGAAGTTGCGATAGGGGTCTTCGGCGTAAAGGCGGCTTTCCATCGCCCAGCCGTTGATTTTCAGGTCTTCCTGCTTGAAGGGCAGCGGTTCGCCATTGGCCACACGGATCATCTGTTCGACCAGATCGACGCCGGTGATCAGCTCGGTGACAGGGTGTTCCACCTGCAAGCGGGTGTTCATTTCCAGAAAGTAGAAGTTGCGGTTGCCATCGACGATGAATTCCACCGTCCCGGCGCTGGTATAGCCCACCGCTTTGGCCAGTGCGCAGGCCTGTTCACCCATCGCCTTGCGCGTCGCCTCATCCAGGAAGGGCGAGGGCGCCTCTTCAATCACCTTCTGGTTCCGGCGCTGGATGCTGCATTCGCGTTCATGCAGGTAAACGCAGTTGCCGTGCTTGTCGGCAAGCACCTGGATTTCGATGTGGCGCGGCTGGGTGACGAACTTTTCAATGAAAATGCGGTCGTCGCCAAAGCTGTTGGCGGCTTCGTTCTTCGAGGATTCAAAGCCTTCCTTGACCTCGGCTTCGCTCCACGCGATCCGCATCCCCTTGCCGCCGCCGCCTGCGGAAGCCTTGATCATCACCGGATAGCCGATCTGGTTCGAGATCTTTACCGCCTCATCCGCATCGGCAATCAGGCCCATATAGCCCGGAACCGTGGAAACCCCCGCCTCCATCGCGATTTTTTTCGAGGTGATCTTGTCACCCATCGCCTCGATGGCAGGCGACGGCGGGCCGACGAAGACCACGCCCTCTTTCTCCAGAGCGGCGGCGAAATTCATGTTTTCCGACAGGAAACCATAGCCGGGGTGAACCGCCTGCGCGCCGGTCTTGCGGATGGCGTCCATGATCTTGTCGATCACGATGTAAGACTGGTTGGCGGGCGGCGGGCCGATATGTACCGCTTCATCCGCCATCTTCACATGCAGCGCGTTGCGGTCGGCGTCGGAGTAAACCGCCACGGTCTTGATGCCCATCTTGCGGGCGGTCTTGATCACCCGGCAGGCAATCTCGCCCCGGTTGGCGATCAGGATTTTCTGGAACATGGCGCTCTCCCCTCGTGTCGGCCGGGCTGGGGCCGATGTGCAAAATGAAAAAGGGCCAACCGGGCGGCTTGCCCGATTGGCCCTTGTTGAAACGGTTCAGACGCCGCGGAAGCGGCAGTCAGATCAGTAGCCGGCGTAGCCCTGCTGACGGCATTGCGCGGCAGGCAGCGTGCAGGATGCAGCGCCCGCAAGGCCGCCGATGACGGCACCGGTAAGGGCGTTGTTGTCGGTTGCATCGGCAACGACGGCGCCTGCAGCCGCGCCAGCCAGACCGCGCGACGCGGGGTCCTGCAGGCAGCCGGCAAGCGGCAAGGTGGCAAGGGCGATGAAGAGGATGGTTTTCCGCATGGGAGGCTGCCTCGATTGGTTATGGTTATTGAATTGGATTCTAGCGAATCCAGCGCGAATGCAAACCCAAAAATCCGTGCAATCGAAGCATCGGCAACCTGCCGCCGCAAAACCCGGTCGGCGCGATGCCGCGGGCAGAAAAATGGCCCGACCCGCAGGGGGCCAGGCCAAGGGGAAGGGAAAGGGTAACAGTCAAGGCAAGCAGGGGCAGCAGGATCACTCCCCCGCGCCACCGCCTCACCATGACCCATGGCACGAGTCGCCGCAAAGCCCGTTTCGCCCTGCCCCAGGGGGCTGGCGAAGTTCTGCCGGAAAAACGGGACCTTGCGCGGAAACATGCCTAGTCGTCTCCCTCGTCATCCCAGTCGTCGAAATCGACGGCAGGGGCATCGGGGGCGAAGACCTCTGGGAACGCCGCCTCGGCGCGCTTGAGGTCGATGCGCAGCAGCGCCTCGTAAGAGGCCGGGTCGAACGGGTCTTCGGCAGGCACGACCTCGCGCCCGAACAGCCAGGACAGACGGCCGGCATCCAGATTGCCGCGCTCGAACGGCTCTTCGCCGAAAGCCGCCCACAGGGCCGCCATAAAGGCGCTGTCGGCCTTTCTGTCCACAGATTTGCGATCTTTGAACCGTTCACGCCGGATGATCTTGGTGGCGCCTTCCTTGACGTTGGCGCGACGGATCGTGAACTGGAAATCGGTGCCGGTCAGACGGCTGGGGATTCCACGATGCTTCAGCATGGCCACTCCTTCGGCGAAGGGCGGCCGCAGGCGACGGGGCGCGATTGCGACGCGCCCCGTGCCGTCGTGTTACTTGTATTTGCCGGTGTAGGTCGGCTCGGTCGAAACCGCGGGAGCGGGCTCAACAGGGGCCGGTTTCTTGGCGCAAGCTGCGACGGTGGCAAGTGCCAGCATGGCGATGAGGGCAGTGTTCCGCATGTCAACCTCCAGTATGAATCGGTGCGAGTGGCGGCACCATAGGAGGGGCGACGGAAAAGGGCAAACGGGTATAGGGGCCTTTTGCCCTGCATTGCCGAGGGATCGGCCATGCAAAGAATAAGGGCGGGCCGGGGCAAAACAGCCCCTTCGGCCCGCCCCAAAAGCTTACTTGTACTTGCCGGTGTAGGTCGGCTCGGTGGTGACTGCCGTCGGCTCGGTATAGACGACTTCTTCTTTCTTGGCGCAGGCGGCGACGAAAGCAACGGCGCACAGAGCCAGGACGATCTTGGTGCTCGACATTCTTTTCTCCTGTTTTCTTGGAGGGTGGCTGCCCACCCCCTGTACGAAGCATAGGCCGCAAACGGGCGGCCTGCCTCAACAATAGCCGACAAAGCCCCGTCTTGACACGAAAATTCGGCCTTTATCGGAAATTGTGGCAGGAAGGCATCACCCCCAGCGCGGGAGGCTGTACAGATGTGCATATCGGCGCGCGCCATCAGAACGCCTCCCAGATGCACTGGCCGTCTTCCAGGCGATAGGCCTCGAAGAACTGGGTCGCCTCTTCGTCGGCCTGACCAAAGGGAATGTCGCGGTCGGCCAGCGAAATGATCACCTGGCGCGGGGCCGGCCCCAGCGTCGAGATGCGCTCAATCGCGAAGTTTTGACACAGCCAAAGCATGTCCGCCGAAGCTGCCTCAAAATTCACCGTCCCGCCGTCGCGGGCAATGGCGGGCGCTACGAAGCGGAACCGCGCGGCCAACCCGTCGGGCCCCGGCACGTTCCACAGCACCTCTTGCAGCGTTACGGTCTGCCCCGACGGCACGGCAACCTGCTGCCCGTTTCCGGCCAGCACCTCGCCCCCCTCGGCAGTGATCGGCACGGGTCCGGTCATAACCGCCCCCTCCTGATCGCAGCTCGCCCCATGATCCCTCTCCTCTACCTGGTATCAGAGGGGGATATTGTCGTGCTTCTTCCACGGATTGGACAGCTTTTTACCCCGCAGTGAGGCAAAAGCCCGCGCCACACGCCGACGGGTCGAACGGGGTTGGATCACCTCGTCGATAAAGCCCTTTTCCGCCGCCACAAAGGGGTTGGCGAAACGGTCTTCGTATTCCTTGGTCAGGCGGGCGATTTCCTCTGGCGACTTGCCGCGATGGATGATCTCGGTCGCGCCCTTGGCCCCCATCACGGCGATTTCCGCCGTGGGCCAGGCATAGTTGAAATCGCCGCGCAGGTGTTTACTGGCCATAACGTCATAGGCCCCGCCATAGGCCTTGCGGGTGATCACCGTCACCTTCGGCACCGTCGCTTCGCCATAGGCGAACAACAGCTTCGCGCCGTGCTTGATCACACCGCCATATTCCTGCCCCGTACCCGGCAAGAAGCCCGGCACATCGACAAAGGTCAGGATCGGAATTTCAAAGGCGTCGCAGAACCGCACGAAGCGCGCGGCCTTGCGGCTGCTGTCGATATCAAGGCAACCGGCCAACACCATCGGCTGATTGGCGACCACGCCCACCGTCTGCCCCTCGATACGAACGAAGCCGATGATGATGTTGCCCGCGTAATCCTTTTGCACCTCGAAGAAATCGCCTTCGTCGGCGATCTTCAGGATCAGCTCTTTCATGTCATAGGGCTGGTTCGGGTTGTCGGGGATCAGCGTATCAAGGCTGGTCTCTACCCGCGCCGGATCGTCGAAGAACGGGCGCACGGGGGCCTTTTCGCGGTTGTTCAGCGGCAAGAAATCGAACAGGCGGCGAATCTCGGCCAGCGCCTCGACATCGTTTTCAAACGCGCCATCGGCGACGCTGGATTTCTTGGTATGGGTGCTGGCACCGCCCAGCTCTTCGGCCGTCACCACCTCATTCGTCACGGTTTTCACCACATCGGGGCCGGTGACGAACATATAGGACGAGTCCTTCACCATATAGATGAAGTCGGTCATCGCGGGCGAATAGACCGCGCCGCCCGCGCAAGGCCCCATGATCACGCTGATCTGCGGCACCACACCAGAGGCCATGACATTGCGCTGAAACACCTCGGCATAGCCGGCAAGCGAGGCGACGCCTTCCTGAATCCGTGCCCCGCCGGAATCATTCAGCCCGATGACCGGCGCGCCGTTCTGCATCGCCATATCCATGATCTTGCAGATCTTTTGCGCATGGGTTTCCGACAAGGAGCCGCCGAAAACCGTAAAATCCTGACTGAACACATAGACCATGCGGCCGTTGATCGTGCCCCAGCCGGTTACCACACCATCGCCTGCGGGCCGGTCTGCCTCCATCCCGAAATCGGTGCAGCGGTGGGCGACGAACATGTCGAACTCTTCAAAGCTGCCTTCGTCCAGCAACAAGTCGATCCGCTCGCGCGCGGTCAGCTTGCCCTTGGAGTGCTGCGCGTCGATGCGGCGCTGGCCGCCCCCCGCCCGTGCGGTGTTCCGGCGATCCTCAAGTTGTTGCAGGATATCCTTCATGGCGCGCCCTCCTCTGGCTGGGCTGGGACCATAACGGCGCTGCGGTTGCAAACAAAGCGGAATCCCGCAACTTTGCAAAATATTGGCAGTCAATAAATTGCAAATTGAATACTCGCAAATTCGGCGCTGTTTCCATTTCTGCGGCCAACGGTTATTCCAGCGCCAGCGAAACAGGAGCATCTCATGCCCGCAGTCCCAGTCCCCGTTCTGACCATCGGTCTTTTGCTGGCCTCGAACATCTTCATGACTTTTGCCTGGTATGGGCACCTGAAGTTCAAAACCGCACCGCTGTTGACCGCCATTCTGGTCAGTTGGGGCATCGCGTTCTTCGAATACCTGTTGCAGGTGCCCGCCAACCGCATCGGCTATGGCCATTTCAACGCAGCACAACTCAAGACCATTCAAGAGGTCATCACCCTGTCGGTCTTTGCCGTTTTTTCCTGGCTCTACCTGAAAGAGCCGATGTCCTGGAACCACCTGGTCGGATTTGCCTTCATTGCCGCCGGTGCATTCTTCATCTTTCACAAGTGGGCTTGACGGCACGCCTTTGCAAAGCCAATCGTGACTTTGCAAAGGGGGCGCAATGGCAACGCAAAAACTCTACGCAGGAGCAAAGCTGCGCGAACTGCGCGGGCGGCTGGGGCTGACCCAGCGGGTTTTTTCCGACAAGCTTGGCGTTTCGTTGCCGTATCTGAACCAGATGGAAAACAACCATCGCCCGGTATCGGCGGGCGTGGTTCTGGCGCTGGCGCAAGAGTTCGGGCTGGACGTCACGGAACTGACCGTCGGCGAAGGCGAGCGGCTGGTCAGCGACATGCGTGAGGCGCTGGCCGATCCGGGTTTCGCCAAGGCAGCCCCGCCGCTGGCTGACCTG
>APMI01000120.1_pt1 | contig 48752 bp, 37 predicted proteins | sample 667938 | NCBI WGS metagenome assembly APMI01 (sample SAMN01084076, study PRJNA167559) | wastewater metagenome | biome: Wastewater | place: Denmark: Ejby Moelle, Odense | collected 2011-11-28
TCACGCTCTAGGTTAAGAGCCATGCCTTTAACGCCGGTTCCAAATTGAACCATCTCACCGGCTTGAACGCTGTCAAGGCCGTAAACACGGGCGATACCGTCACCAACGGAAAGAACGGTACCAACATCAGCAACCGTAGCATCTGCACCGTAATTTTTGATTTGATCTTTTAGAATTTTAGAAATTTCTGCGGCACGAATATCCATTGCCCTATGCACCTTTCAGACTGTTTTTTAGACCATCAAGCTTGGTTTTGATTGAATCATCAAATAATTGCGAACCAACTTTTACAACCAATCCGCCAATTAATTCTGGGTTTACCGAAGTCTCAACTTCTACTTCAGCTTTGAAAGCCGAAGAAAGATTAGACTTTAATTCTTCTAATTGTTCCTTGGTCAATTCAGAAGCAGTGGTAATTTCTGCTTTAACTGCGCCGCGTGCTTTTGCGGCTTTGTCAAGGAAACCTTTTAATATAGCAGGCAATTCAGGCGCACGTGAATGTTCAACAACCACGGAAACAAAATTTTGAACCAAAGGCGATACTTTTAATTTTTTGCCGATTGCCGATAATACTGCTGCTTTTTCAGCGGTATGATAAAGCGGGCTTTTCATAGCACCTGCTAATTCGTCCGATTCACTAAACGCCGCAAAAAGTGCGCCTGCTTCTTTTTCAACTGCCGCAACTTTTTTGTCCGCAGTCGCCAGCCCAAACAAAGTTGAAGCATAGCGTTCAATTACTTGTGACATATTTGCCCCATAAATCTATTATGCCGTCTGTATGAATGGTCGTGGACCATATATACCGGAAACGCCAACCCTTTAATATGAAAAAATTATATTTCAAGCCCGCGTTTGCCTTCCACGACCAAAGTTTTAGATTGACCGTGAATTTTCGGTGGCTGTTATCATGGCAATCTAATACTCGCAACATCATAAATGTATTTGTATGCAGAAACTTGCAATATTTTTCGCATGTTTTGTGATTTTTTTTGCGCTTTGTGATGTTGCTGGCGCAATAATTGGTTTTGCCCCAAAGAATCATTAATATATAAGCCAATATGGAAAATCGAATTTGTGAATAATAGATTCGCAATTTCACATTTAAAAGCTTTGGTGTTTGGTCAAAATTATCGCTTGTTGACGTTTAAAGGGGCAATCTTTGACCAGTTTTAAAAATATATATAAAATGTATTATTTTTAAGTCATAAAATATAGAAGTTTGTGTTATTCTCTTTGCATTGCAAAACCTAATTCAACAGTTACTTTAAAGAGGAGGTGGCAATGTTTAAATGGATTTTGTTATTCCTTACCCTTGCGGTGTTTGTTGTCCTAACTTTTGCGGGCGCAATGCTTGATACATATTTTATTTTATCTGCCAAGGCCGTGCTTTTGGTTATAATTGTTGCGTCTTTACTTTATTATGCAAAAGAGGCGCATCAAAGCGCACAAATCGATACAGAAACGCCTTAGGTGTCTGGCGTGCATGTAAATTACAAAAATGTAATCCTGTTTGCAAAATAATTGCATTTCAAGCTGTAAAGTGGTTTGCATAAAACCGTAAAAGCGTTATTGTCGCAATTTTTAACCGTATTGTAATCGGAGCTAAAATGGATAGACGTGCGTTTTTAATGGGAAGTGTTCAGGGTGCTGCCGCAAGTGTTGCCCTAAATCTCAGTGTTGGTTCTTTTGCTTTTGCAGCATCTAAGCCACAAATTGGGACTTTTGGTTTTGACCTTGGTGGCATGGATAAAACCATAAAACCAGGTGACGATTTCTTTCAATATGCTGGTGGCAATTGGATGAAAAACAATGCAATTCCAAATGACCGTGTTCGTTGGGGTGTTTTTGATGAGTTGCGTGCAAAGTCTGAAAAAGACGTAAAAGCAATTATTGATGACTTGTCTTCTAAAAAAGCTGCTAAAGGCACTATTGAGCAAAAGATTGGTGATTTTTGGCGTGCTTATATGAATACCGATTTGATTAATTCAAAAGGTATTGCACCGCTTAAGCCTGAATTGGCAAGTATTGATGCCGCCCAAAGCCATGAAGATATTGCAAAACTTATTGCCCGTCCTGATTTACCGGTTGCTGGCCCAATTGGCTGGGGGGTTAATATCGATGATGGTAATCCTGACCGTTATATTGTTCAAATCGGACATGGTGGTCTTGGCCTTCCGGAACGTGATTATTACCTAAAAGATGATGATCGCATGAAAGATTTGCGCGCAAAATATCCAACTTATATTGCCAAAATGTTCACCTTGGCAAATATTTCTGATGCGGATGCCAAGGCGTCACAGATTGTTGCCTTTGAAACCGAAATTGCGAAACTTCATTGGCCAATTACTGACCGCCGCGACAGCACAAAAATGTATAACCTTCGCAAACGGTCAGAACTTGAAACTATTGCCCCTGATTATCCTTGGGTTGATGCGCTTACCGTTTCAGGCATGAATAATGTTGATGATCTTGTTATTGGCGAAGTGACAGCAATTGAACCATTGGCAAAATTATTCAAAGCGACCCCAGTTGATACTTTGAAAACCTATTTGACCTTCCATTTGCTAAAAAACACATCTTCATTACTTCCAAAAGAGTTTGATGATGCCAATTTTGATTTTTATGGCAAAACCCTTAATGGTCAAAAAGAACAACGCGCACGCTGGAAACGTGGCACACAGGCAATTGACGGCGCATTAGGCGAAGCAATTGGTCAAATCTATGTGAAACGCCACTTCACCGCTAGTGCCAAGGCGCAAATGGAAGTTTTGGTTGAAAACCTTCGCAAGGCGTTTTTGATGCGTATCAATAACCTTGTTTGGATGAGTGCCGACACCAAAGTTGCCGCTAAAAAGAAATTGGCGACCTTTAACCCAAAAATTGGTTATCCAAAAAAATGGCGCGATTATTCTGCGCTTGAAATTTCTGCTGATGACGCATTGGGTAATAACCGTCGTTCAATGATGTTTGACCATGCGATTGAGGTTAAACGTCTTTCTGAAAAAACTGACCGTGATGAATGGTTTATGACCCCGCAAACTGTAAACGCTTATTATAACCCAACTTATAATGAGATTGTTTTCCCTGCCGCAATTTTGCAACCACCATTCTTTGATGAGTTTGCAGATCCTGCCATTAACTATGGTGCTATTGGTGGTGTTATTGGCCACGAAATGGGCCACGGCTTTGATGACCAAGGGGCAAAATACGACGAAAAAGGCGTTCTGCATGATTGGTGGAAACCGTCTGATGTGGCTGCCTTTGATAAACTTGGTCAAAGAATGGTTGCCCAATATGGTGCATTCGAAGCTTTGCCAGGTGTTAAAGTAAATGGCCAACTTACATTGGGTGAAAACATTGGTGACCATTGCGGTGTAACGATGGGTATGGTCGCATATAAATTGTCATTGAATGGTAAGCCTGCGCCAGTATTGGGTGGCTTTACTGGTGAACAACGCTTCTTCCTTGGTTGGGCGCAAGTGTGGCGCTCACTATCTCGTGATGAGGCATTGCGTAACCAAGTGCAAACCGACCCGCATTCACCGGCAAAATTCCGCGTAAACGGAACTATCCAAAACTCTGATGCATGGTATGAAGCATTTAATGTTCAACCCGGTGACAAAATGTATGAGGCACCTATAGACCGTGTCCACATCTGGTAAAATTTTAATTATTGTGGGCAATTAGTGCGTCGGCTGCGCTTGCAATAATTAACAATAGAATGAGATAATAGGGAATTGGTTGTTAAGCTAATTCCCTTTTATTTTGTCGAAAGCTCTGCTGTTTTAAGGCTTAGGAACCAAAGCGCTACGGCAATTGCATATGACCCAAGCATTGCCAGTGCCAGATTGTGGGCGCTATTGAAAACTAGGGGGGCGATTACCCCTGAACCCATTGAAAATACCGCCATCCGCATAAAGTTAGATGCCGATGATGCAAGTCCTTTACGTTCCGGCATTAATTCAAGTGTCATAAGGTTTATGCATGGGTTGGTCATGGTCATGCCAATTGCGAAAATAAATAATGGTATGATTGCCAATAATAATTTTGGCGTAAATAAGAAATTATAGGTGAAATTAATAATTGCTGCTGAAAGCCCGATTACCATTCCGATAAATACCATTTTGGTTGCCGAAATATTGTCGGCAAAATGTGCGCTAATGCGTGAGCCAATTATCATTCCGCATACCATAGGAATAAAAAGCCAGCCAAAATCGGTTTCTTTTAACCCCAAAATATGGACAATAAATCCAGATGCCGAGGCAATATAAATACCGATGCCGCCAAAAGAAAACCCCATGGACATGGCGCGCAATGTAAAGGTTGGGTTGGTGAAACACCCCAAATAACCACTTACCAAAGAGCCAAAGTTTAATTTATGGCGATGATTGATAGGCAAAGATTCTTCAAGCTTAAAAATACACAAAAGCGCAATCAGGGCAGTGAATGCAGCCATAAAATAAAAATTTGCACGCCACGAAAAATGGGATTCCAAAAAACCGCCCATGATTGGTGCAATTGCGGGGGCGATTGAAAATACCATCAAAATATTGGCAAGCATACGCCGTGCATCCGCGCCTTCAAACTTATCTTTTACAATTGATTGCCCAATAACCACGCCGACACTACCGAAGATGCCTTGGAAAGCACGGCAAAATATTAAAAATTCAAGATTAGGTGAAAATGATGCCAAAACCGAAGTCAGTGAAAAACCAATTAATGAGATAACCGCCACTGGCTTGCGACCAAATCTATCGGATAATGTGCCGATAAAAAGTGTCGAAATAGCAAAAGATATTAAATAAACACTAAGGGTCTGTTGCACGGCGGCTTCTGACACGTGCAGGTTTTTTGCAATGCTTCCGAATGAGGGCAAATAGGAATCAATTGCAACTGGCCCAATCATCGAAAGGGACGCAAGAATTATGGTCAGTGTTATACGGTTCAAATCAGATTTCTTTAATTTTTCTGTTGTTGCTCAAGAAATTCTTCGAGCTTTTCAATAAGTATCGGTAGCTTCATTATTGATTGCGCAAGCGTTGTCAAATGTTCTTTTGAGGTTTCCAAAATTCCCTCTAGCCCGATTTCACGTTTCATAAATCGTTCAACAATTGGTTGTGCTGATTTCCAAATATCGTGATTAGGGTCAATTGACCGTGCGACACCTTCAACTTGAACCATTGTTTTTTGCAAAAGCACAAGCTCAGGGCGCAGTTTCATGCCAAATTGCTCTGTGACATCAAACAATTGTAAAAGAACGCGCCCCATTGAAACTTCACTTGCAGGTTTGCCCCAAATGGGTTCACCAACCGCACGCAGCGCAATTCCAAACTCACCAATATCATAAGTGGAAGGAACATAGCCGGCATCAAAATGCACTTTTGCCGCCCCGCGATAATCACGTTTGATAAAACAATAAAGTATTTCGGCAAGATATCTTTGTTCTTTTTTGCCAAGCCGCCCCATAATGCCAAAATCAACCGCACAAATATTGCCATCAGGGGTAACAATCAAATTCCCTTCGTGCATATCGGCATGGAAATAGCCATATTCAAGCGCGGTAGTTAAAAATGCCCGCGTGATATTATCGGCAAGTTTGACACTATCTTGGCTTATAAGTGCGCGATCATCAGTAAGCGAAATACCATCAACCCATTCGGTGGTAAGCACGTCTTTGGTTGACAATTCCCAATTAACTTTTGGGGCTTTGATGAAATTATCAATTGCCGCAATTTGTGCAAAGGCATCTGCCGCACCAGCTTCACGGCGTAAATCTGTCTCAAGTTCCATAGAGCGGGCAATTGTATCAACCAGTGCAATCGGACGCAGGCGGCGAGATTTGGGTGAAATAAATTCAATTATTTTTGCACCAAGTTTAAGGGCGCGAATATCGCGTGCAATTTCTTTTTCAACATTGGGACGCAGGATTTTAACCGCATATTCCCCACCCTTGGGCGATGTAATCTTGTAAACCTGTGCCACAGATGCGGACGCCACAACCGAACCCAATTCACCAAATTTTGCTGTCAATTTGCTTTCATCTTTATCCGTAAATTCACGAGCAAGAATTTTTTTTGCCTCAATGTCGGCAAATGGCGCAACGCGGTCTTTTAATTTGGTAAGTGCGCGGGCATGATGAACCCCAACAATATCAGGGCGGGTTGCCAAAACCTGTCCTAATTTAATCCAAACTACGCCAAGTTTTTCGAGTGCCTTTGAAAGGCGCTCACCAACATTTTCTTCAATGTTTTCACCGCTTCTAAGCGTAGAGCCAAGCGCCTTTGCCCCCTTTGGAACAAGTGACTGAAACTCTTTTGGTAAAATAACGTCATAACGCCCGAGCGTAAAAACCACTTCGATAAGGCGTAAAATCCGGCTTGGCATATTGTATAACCTCTATTTTATTACCCATGCGCCGTGCATTGCAACAATGCCGCCGGCGAAATTGGTTATGCCAACGCGTGAAAAGCCTGCATCCTCAATCATTTTTTTAAAGGTAAGCTGATCAGGGAATTTTGCGATTGATTCAACGAGATATTGATATGGTTGCTCATCACCGGCAATCATGCCCCCAATTTTAGGAATCGCTTTGAATGACCATACATCATACATTGATTGTAAAAAGTCATCAGTTGGCTTTGAAAACTCAAGGCAATAGAAGCGACCACCATTTTTCAAAACCCGAAATGCTTCGCGCAATGCCTTTGGGATATTGGTAACATTGCGGATGCCAAATGAAATTACATAAGCATCAGCGCTATTGTCTTCAAATGGCAAGGTTTCGGCATCAACCACCATCCATTCAAGACCGCCTTCACCGCGCTGCGCGCGTCCGGCCATAATCATTTCTTCGTTAATGTCACAAACGATGATGCGTGCTGAATCTCCGCCATTGCGATATTGCGCGCGATCAGCAATTTTTTTAAATCGCCGTGCAAGGTCACCTGTACCGCCAGCCATGTCTATGATGGTTTCACCTGGACGTGGGTTAAGACGCGCGGCAACCGCATCTTTCCATTGGCGATGCAGACCGAAAGACATGATGTCATTCATTATGTCGTATTTAGATGCAACTTTGTCAAAAACATCACGAACTTTGGATGCTTTTTCCGCTACGGGAACTTCTTGAAAGCCAAAAGAAGTAGTTTCATTTGCAGATGGGGAGGTAGTCTTTGTCATGGAGCAATCTTTAACCTCATAACAAAAAATTTTCTAGTGCCATAAACATTTATTATTATAACTAAAGAAATAAAAAGCCCGCCAATTTGGCGGGCTTTAAATTTGGTGTTACCAACGTTTTATAAGTTGTACACCGGAGGTGAATGGTTGGTTGTAACGCCTTGCGGTTGTTGATTGATAAATAATATCAACATTGTCGAAAACGTTATTTGCAAAATATGCAATCTCATAGCCTTTGAATTTTGCACCGATGCGGGCATTCACAATCTGTAAGTCCTTGATTGGGAATAATGGCGGCACAAGTTCTTGCTGACCTCCCCAATGCCCGTTATAATCAACGTGCATAAAGCCATCAACGACATCGGTTATGCGATGTGTGTAGTGTAAATCAAGACCTGCCGTCCAATCCGGCGCTTGTGGCAAGCTTGAACCCTTATATTGTCCCTCGGTTACTTTGCCGTCTTGTTTAGAGCCATTGGCATCAATCCGCAAATTACCGCCCAATAATTTGAACATTGTCGATAATTCAAGTTCGATACCAGAGGCTTCAGCTTTACCAGCATTGGTTAGGAATGAGGTTGCAGTAATTGGGCAGCCTGGATAGGTTGCGCGACAGCCATTATCCGTTTGCACAATTAAATTATCAATCTCATTCTTATAATATGCGGTGGCGATGCTTATTCTATCGAATAATCTACCTCTGAAACCAACTTCATATGCGGTGGTTTCTTCGTTTTGATAAGATGCAGGGATTGTGATTGGCTGACGTGGGTCACCCAAATTTGTGTTGAAACCACCAGATCTATAAGCAGTACCAACTTTTGCATAGGCGGTTAGACGCGGTAGAACTTTGTATGATGTTACAAAGTTATATGAATAGTTGGTCGGCGATAGCTCTGAATCGATATTAAATGCACTGCCACCAGCTTGCGCACCTGTTAACAAGTCATAACGTTTTGCGTCAACCTGCTTTTTATCAGATGTATAGCGCCCTTCGTATGAAACTTCCCATTTTGGCGTAATTTTGTAACCTAAAGAGCCAAAAAGTGCGCTTGAATCATAATTTACATTTGCAGGTGAGCGCGCACCCGGTGATGGGTTTGCCTGGGTTGGTGTGCGGCCTGATGTTACCACGCTGTCGCTTTGAATCCTCAAAAGTTCAAAACCAGCTAGCCAGTTTAATTTTGAATCAAGGAAGCTACCGTTGAACTGAAGGTTTTGTGAGAACGTCTTGGTTTGATCAAGGTTTGTTGATGTTACGTTTGGATCAAGTGCGCGTGTGAATGTTCCATTGGCTCTATTTGCGTTATAATCGGCAGCATTTAGGCCGTCACCATCATATTGATAATAGGTTTCACGGTCGCGGTACATTGTGTTGGAAATAATCATGCCCCATGGATAAGTTCCAGCAAGGGTTAATATATCTGTGGTTTGTTTTTGATAAGCATATGGTTTGAAGTTCCAAGCATAGCTAAATTGTGGCTGATGATAACCAAACGGGAAGCCAGATGCCGCATTGGGGTCGATATAAATGCGATATGAGATAGCCGGAACACGGTAATCTTGCCCTTCATGCAAGAAGTTGATATCCCAATTAGACATTTTGTGGCGTAATTGTGCGCGATAGCCGCTACCATCATAAATATCAAAATAGGTGTTATTGTCAGGATTTTTGAAGAAGCCTTTATCTTGTTTGATATAATCATAACCAAGTCGGATTGCAGTGTTTTCACCCAAAGCGATATTTTGTACGACTTGTGCTTGGCTGCCTTCAGTCTCACTAGTGTATTTTAAATCAACAGAGCCTTTATAAGATTCGTATTCAGGAAGTGCTGATACGATATTAATTGCGCCGCCAACGGCATTACGACCATATAATGCACCTTGCGCACCACGCATTACTTCAACGCGACCAACGTCAAATAAATCCATTTTAGCAAAGCTACGACCGCCGATTGCGCCGCCGCCAATATATGACGAACTACGATATAGGCCCACCGCAGGATCAGAGCTTGTAGCACGTGCAGTCGGAGAGCCGCGCATAGAAATTTCTGAATTTGTTGGCGAAGTTGAATCGTAAAAACGTACGCCCGCTTGACCTTCAACAAGTGACTTAACACTGGTAACACCACCGCGATCGCTAAGAGTTTGTGCCGAAACCACACTTACAGATGCCGGAACATCAATAAGCCGTTCCGAGCGGCGTCTCGCGGTTACGATAACTGTATCACCCTCTTGCGCCTGTTTAGCGGTACTTTTGTCTTGGGCTTCTGTTGCGGCATCATTTGTAGCTTGTGTTGCGGCAAATGAAGTGCCTGCGTCGCACAATAAGGCAATAGCCGCCGTCCCTGCAAAAAATGCAGACCGTATATTCATTGGTTTATCCTCCCTGTAATATTATTGACAATTCTTGTCATACCAAAATACAAAATTGTCAATATTTTTTAACTATTAAATGTAAAAAATTTTTCTAAAATTATGTTTAGGTGCGGCAATAATAATTTTTATGAGAAATTTATACTTAAAAGTCTTTTATTTATAGGTAATTATTCCGGTTGGTTGTTTGGGCGATGATTTTTAGGGATACGGTGTTTTTTGTTGCTAATTTTAGAATAAATCCATTATAAAGGATGGATTAAATAGAAATATTATTTATAATTGCATTCGTGGGCTGTGAAAATAATCAATAATTTTCTAATTTATTTGGAGTTTATAATGAATAATAATACGGGTGGGGAGATGACAGATAAAGATAAATCTTCAAAAACATTAGATCGCCAAATCGCAGATGCGGTTATGAAGAAAATTATTACATGGGAAATTCCGCCTGGCTCTTGGATAAAGGAGCGCGAGATTGCCGAAAAATTCAAAGTTTCGCATGGCCCAGTGCGTGAGGCATTCCGCCACCTTAGTCAGGCTGGTTTTGTTGAGGTTGTACCATGGCGTGGTGCGCACGTTATAGAGCTTACGCCAGAAGCAGTTCATGAAATCTATACATTGCTTACAAGCTTATTTGGCGCGGTATGTCGCCTTGCTGCTGAACGATTTGACAAAAGCAATATTGCAGAACTTGATAAAGCTTTTGATGTTTATAATCAAAAAGCCTTGGCGGCAAATAATGTTGATACTCATTTTAATCATTCAATGGAATTGGGACGCTATATTGCTTCATTGTCGAAAAGTGATTTTTCGGAGCAATTGTTAAATAAGACCGCAATACTCGCTCGTTGGGCGCACCAAATTGCACTCCACGAAAGTGTAAGCCAATTGCAGCCTGAGCTAAGCTCTAGTTCAATTGCGCTTTATCGTATTGTGATTGAAATGATAAAAGCAAAACTCCCGAATGAGGCAGAGCGTGCCTCGCGTGAGTTAACCGACTTTACCTATCGCATGTTGGTTCGTACTATGGAACAACGCCGCGATTTGTTTAGCAAGGTTAATTAATTCTGCTTCTTAATTGCCTTTTCAATTGCTTCATATTTTGCGGCATTTGAGACTGGCACGTTTTGGTTATTATCGTCAAAAGACATCATTGATGGTGCATCGGCTTTTAATTCCTTCCATTCAATAGAATTGGTAGAAGGGGTTCCTGATTTCGCAAAACTCACCCACATTGTATGGACGATAGATTGTTGTTCATTGTCACGTGGTGTTAAAAATGGCGCAATTCTCCCAATTGTAGAGAAGGTTTCAAAGACATATGGAATTTCACCACCATGTCCGACACCATCGGCACGACCACGCATAATCTGCGCTAAATAAGAGAAATTATAGAAATAGGTTTTATTATTTACAGAATGGTCGCGGGCAATTGTGTATGCCGGTGCGGCAAAAACCGAATCCGTAAAGAATTTGCGTGCCTTTTGGGTGTCATCAAGATTTTGCCCCGAATATATTGCATCCGCGAGGTTTTTACTTTGTGGATTTGCAAAAATTGCCGTTGGTTTTAGGCCAAACCTATCCATCAAAGAGCTTTCGTTAGAATTACTGCCGATTATTAATGGAACTTTGGCTGATTGCGAATTGGCAAAGGCGGTGGCAACGTCTGTTTTTACCAATTTATTATCAATATATGGCCCAAAACCCATACCAGAATCAAACTGGCTTAGCTTTTCTGCAGGAATTGCTTTAAGGTCGGCAATTGATGAGTTGGCGGCAATGCCCATATTTTCCATTTTATTGGTGATTTCATTTGCAAATTCTTCGCGGGTTTTGAACTTTTGCCATCCGCCGCCCGATTCAACAATTGCCTTTTGGAAAAGCCCTTGTGTCTGTGGGATTGTCATTAGATTAAGAACCGCACCGCCACCGGCAGATTCACCAAAAATAGTGACGTTGTTTTTATCGCCGCCAAAGGCAGATATGTTTTCATTCACCCATTTTAATGCCGCAATTTGATCTAAAGTTCCAAAATTGCCGTCAAAATTTTTATCATTTGCCAAAGCCTTATGATCAAAATAACCAAATAGCCCAAGGCGGTAATTAAAGCTTACAAGTATTACGCCATCGCGTGCAAATTTATCGCCATCATAAATCGGATTTGACGATGAACCGATACGGTTTGCCCCGCCATGTATCCATACCATAACCGGAAGGTTTTTCCCGCCATTCTTTGGAACAAAAACATTGGCAAATAGGCAATCTTCGCTTTCTTTGCCCATTGGTTCATCACGTGAAGTCGCTTTTAAGGCGGCACTTAGAGATTGAACGCATGATGCCCCATATTTATCGGCCTTTAAAACCCCTGACCATTTTGCTGGCTCTGAAGGTTCTGTCCAACGCTTTTCGCCAATTGGTGCAGAAGCATAAGGAATACCAAGATATTTTATTGAATTATCTTGTTTTTTGCCTTCAATCGTTCCGTATTTTATTGTCACTTCTTGCGCAGATGCAATTTGTGCGCAGGACATAAGTGCGAAAACGCTAATTACAAAGGTGTGTACGGGCTTCATATTTTGCTCCCTGCTATAATTGCTTTATTATTTGCAATAGTGAATCATAAACCGTTTGGGTTGCATTAATATTCACGCAATCCATATTGTCATTTGGGCTATGATGAAAACGATGTGCGCCGGCAAAGGCAATAATATTTCCATAGCCATTTTCAACTATTTTTCCGGCTTCGCCTGCGGATTTGGCACTGGCGTTACGGGTGATTTCCAAACCAGCCTGATTTTTAAAATTATTGGTGCAAAGCTCGTTGAAATTTGGTGATGAATATAAAATTCTTTGGGCATCGACATTGTTTAGTTTTAACAATTTCACCCCAAGTTCAAACCAATCGTTTGCCGCAAAACCCGCCCCAAGGTGAAGCCATAATTGGGTTTTATCAGGCTTGGGCAAATCTGCCTGGGCAAGGATTTCCGTCCCGAAATTTTCAAACTCATGTCCCGAGGTGCTTATAAAGGCCAGATTGTATTTAATTTTGCTTTTTGCCAAATACCTTGCAAGTGCAAGCCAAACTGCAACCCCGGGGCCACGTTCGGCCGCACATGAAAACCAACCACTGCGTGGGCTAGAAACCACAAGCCATTTATCAAAACCTTTATCTAATTTGCCAATTAAATTAAAACTATCGAAATTGGTAAGGCTGCCACTTTGGGTGAAATTTATTTTTTGTGGCGGATTTGATAATAATTTGCCGCGCCCAATTTGGTCGATTATGGCAATTGGAATATTAATACCATCAAGTTTAATTGGGGTATTAAGGGCAAGCGCATCACCGCTTGGCCCTGTTGTGCCAATAATTACTGCCGCCGCACCACCATTCGCCGCCGCCTTTAATGGGTTTAAAATATAGGGGTGCAGAATGCTTGACCAACGCCCATATGGCAAAAGTAAAAGCACAATTTTACCAGAAATATTAGTTATTTTTTGTTCGGGCAAAAAGTAAGCAAATTCGCCATCAATTCCATTTTCGGGTGTGAACTGAAGCGGGTATTGTGGCAAAAGTGGAATTTTATCCACGCCAAATTCAATAAAAGATATTAAGTCTTTTGCACCCATCACGCTTAGTTTTTGACGACTGGTTTTAAATCCAAGTTTGGCTAATTCGCTTTCTTGCCAAATGGCGGCATTAATATCGCCCGAACGACCCGTTTGTTTATTGCCAAAATCAAAATAGGTCTGAATATCTTTAAGGAATGAATTCTCATTCATTTGCGCAGAATGACTAGACGTAACAATACCAACATTGGCCATTAAACCTAAAAATGCCCCGATATTTTCACGTCTATTCATTATCATATTCAGATTTCCAATATATCTTTTTCAAGATTTAAACGGTTTAAATGAAAATAATTGTCGCCCATCATATTACAAAATAGTGTAAGGCGTTTGAAATAATGGGCGCCAATATATTCATCTGTCATACCAATCCCACCATGCAGTTGCACCGCTTGTTGTGATACAAATTTGGCAGCATTGTTTACACGTAATTTTGCATTACTTACCGCAATCTTGCGTGCCTCAACATCACTATTATCAAGTAATAATGACGCATAAATGGCAATTGAAAACGCTTGTTCAGTTTCAATTAGCATATCAACCGCGCGATGTTGCAAAACTTGAAAGCTGCTTAAAGGCACACCAAATTGATTGCGGGTTTTAAGATATTCTGTCGTAAGATTGGTTAGCATTCGCATCATGCCGGTTGCTTCATAGCAAAGTGCGATTGTAGCAAAATCCGCAGAATAAGAAATTATCTTGGCATCTGTACAAATTTTTACCGCAGCCACATTTTCAAAATGCAAATTGCATTTTGCAGAAGTGTCGTGTGTTATATAATTTTTTATATGTAAACCATTGGCGTCTCCTTTAATAAGGAAAATACCAATTTCACCATTTGCCATTTTGGCATTTATAAGGAAATAATCAAACCCTGCGTTGGCATTGGTTTTCACGCCATTGATTACCCCATTATTTTCATTGGTTTTTACAATTGCCCCATTGCTTCGGTTATTAAATTCGTCAAAGGCAATCGCAATTGTCTTTTCGCCGGAAATTATGCTTGCGATTAGCTCATCTTTGCCGACAAAATCATCTGATTTATCCAAAATGCGGCAAGCATAGGCGATTTCCGTAAGTGGGATATTGCATAATGATTTGCCAATCTCTTCCATCGCAATCATGGTTTCGGTTGGTGAAGAATAAAGGCCGCCATTTCCCTCGGAAAATAGCATTGCCAAAATTCCCATTTCTGCCGCTGCAAGGCATAATTCGCTACTATTGTTTGAAGAATTTTTTAAGGTTCGCGAATGCTTTTTTGCGCCATCGGCAAAAAAACGGGCAAAACTATCTTGGATTTGAATTTGTTCAGAGTTTAGGTCAAAATTCATTGTTAAAAGCCCATTATTGCTTTGGAAAGAATATTATGTTGGATTTCGTTTGAGCCGCCATAAATCGATAATTTGCGATTATTGAAATATGATGATGCCACCGCGTCAAGCCATTCAAAATCTTGATTTCCGGTTTTGTAAATTTCACGGATTTGCGGGCTTTCACCATCTTTGCCTGCAATCTCAAGCAATAATTCGGTGGTTGCTTGTTGTAATTCCGAACCTTTTATTTTCAACATTGAAGTCAATGGATCAGGCGCATCGGAATCATGCCCTTGCTGTTTTGCAAGAATCCGCAATTGCGTTATCTCAAGCGCCTTTATATCCGAAGCCACTTGTATAAAGCGGGCGCGGAATAATGCATCATCCCAAAGCTTTTCACCATTGGCATCAGGCGTTTGGGCATAATTTTTTATGCGCTGCATCCTTTGTTTTGCCACGCCAATTTTGGCAATGCCAAAGCGCTCATTTGACAAAAGAAATTTGGCATAATCCCAGCCACGATTTTCTTCACCAACCAAATTTTCAGCCGGAACGCGAACATTATCAAAGAATACTTCGTTGACTTCGTGATTGCCTTCAACGGTTATGATTGGGCGCACCTCAATCCCTGGTGTGTTCATGTCAACCAGAATGAATGAAATGCCTTTTTGCTTTTTAGCGTTCGGATCGGTACGAACCAAACAGAATATCCAATCGGCAAAATGACCCAGTGTTGTCCAAGTTTTTTGTCCATTAATGACATATTCATTGCCATCACGCACCGCAGTAGTTTTTAGTGATGCAAGGTCGGAACCTGCACCTGGTTCTGAAAAACCCTGACACCACCAGATTTCAAGACTAGCGGTTGGTTTAAGGAATTTTTCTTTTTGTTCTTTTGAGCCAAAATGCGCAATTACCGGCCCAACCATATTGGCATTAAATTCAAGCGGCATTGGCAAAGACGCACGCTGCATTTCTTCGCCAAAAATATGCCTTTGGACCGGTGTCCAATCTGCGCCGCCACATTCTTTTGGCCAATGCGCAGTGGCCCAGCCTTTTTCATATAATTTGCGGTGAACTTTTATGAAGTCTTGTTTTTCAAGTTCGCGGTCATTCGCCATTTTAAAGGCGACATCTTTTGGCATTTCGGTTTCGATGAAATTGCGCACCTCATCACGAAAAGCCATTTCTTCAGCGGTAAATTCCAGTTCCATTTTATCCCTTTATGCGCTTGTTAATGATGCATTTTTGGCATTTTCTTCGTCAATTAGAACCCGTGCCAAAAGCTTGCCGGCGGCGCTTTTGGGCAAATCGTCCCTAAATTCGAGTGCCGTTGGAATTTCATGACGACCCAATTTATCGCCAAGAAATTCTTTTAATTCATCTAGTGTGAATTTTTCTGCATTGGGCTTTAGCTTAACAAAAGCTTTTGCCGATTGTCCGCGATATTCATCTGGAATACCAATGACGATACATTCGGCAACCCCGTCCCTTTGATAAATCGCGTTTTCAATATTAACTGGATAGACGTTAAAGCCGCCAGAGATAATCATATTTTTTCGGCGGTCGATAATTTCAAAAACACCATTTTCGTCGCATATACCAATATCACCAGTTAAGAAATAACCATCTTTAAAGGCTTCTTGATTGGCAGAGGGGTCATTATAATAGCCTGCAAAGACATTTCCGCCTTTAATTGCGATTTCACCCGATTGCCCAAATGCGACTTCTTTATAATCATTGTCGAAATCAAGGATTTTAATATCAACCTCAGGAATTGGGATGCCAATGATGCGTGGCCTTATTTTCTGCCCCACAGGAACACGTGTTCCAGAGGCACAGGTTTCGGTCATGCCCCAACCAACACCAAGCATTGTCCCAATCAGCTTTTCGATATTATTATGAACTTCAAATGGCAAAGGTGCGCCACCACTTACGCAGAATTTAAGTGCCGAAAAATCAATTTCTTTGGCGCGCGGGTGGTGTAATAATGCAAACCACATGGTTGGCACGCTTGCCAACGCACTCGCCTTATTATGCTCTATGTCATAGATTATTTCGTCCATATCAAAACGCTCTTTGATAAGAATACGACTGCCATCAATTACGTGGCGCAACAAGACACCAACCAGCGCATAAATATGGAATAATGGCAAAACGCAAATGGCGGTTTCTGTGCCCTGCCTAACCTCATAAGGTTCGGTAAAGTTACGTGATTGATTTACAGCCGTTGACAAATTGCTATGGGTAAGGATTGCGGCTTTTGGATAGCCGGTTGTCCCACCTGTGAATTGCAATAGGGCAGTGTCATCAACCGAAACCATTGGTAACGACACATCAGATGCCTTTGCCATGATTTCATCAATCATGGTGACAGCGTTATTGCCAGGATAGTTTGACAGATTTAGTGGTGATTTACCCCAAAAATTATCATCGCATAGAATTAATTCATCAATGGATTTATCATCAACAAATGCAAAAGTATTTTTGCAAAATACTTCTTGATTTATGCTTATAATTTTTCGGCAATCGACAATTTTTAATTTTTGGCGCAGCTCATTAATCGCATCAAGTGGCGACAAATGAACCACTATTGCCCCCGCTTTTAAAACCGCAAAAAATGCCAAAGGATGAAAAATCGTATTGGGCAAATAAAGCGCGATTTTATCGCCCTTTTTAATACCGTGATTAACCAGCCCTTGTGCAAGTTTTTGAACCATATTGCCAAAATCACCATAGGTAATTTTGGTTTCACGATATTCAAAAACGGGTTTGTCTTTGAACTTTTTCGCCGATTCATCCATTAATTCGCAAAGGCTAGTTATGTTGAATTTTTCATTCCATTTTGCGCCTTGCGGAAAGTTTTTTTCCCAAATCTTCTCAGGTTTATTCAATGTTTCCTCCCTGATATTTTAATTTATGGCGTTTTTATTTTTAAAATTTGCTTTTTGACGCCCCTAATTTTCGTAAAAGTTCACACGGCTTTAAATTTTCATTGCCAGTTTGCTCATATTGTTTTTCAAGCGAGTTAAGGATTTTATCCAAACCAATTTGCCCCGCCCAATACATTGGACCACCTTTATAAGCAGGCCAACCAAAGCCATTAATCCAAACCATATCAATATCTGATGCCTTGAGGGCGATTTTTTCTTCAAGGATTTTTGCACCCTCATTAATCATCGGATAGAATAAAATTTCAATTAGTTCTTCTTTGCTAAAGCTTTTGCGCGTGATTTTTAGGGCTTTTGATTGTTCGGCAATAAAGTTTTCGACAAATTCATCGCGTTCTGGAACCCGTGAACCTTCACTATATTTATAGAAACCTTTGCCATTTTTTTGGCCCAAACGCCCCATTTTGGCAAGGCTTCCAGCAATGCCTGGATCAAGGTTAAAGGCTTCTGTTATGCGCATACCAATATCAAGCCCTGCAAGGTCGCTCATGGCGAAATGCCCCATTGCAAAACCAAAATCCGTAATTACCTCATCAATTTCATGGGGTAGTGCGCCTTGTAGCAATGCTTCGTTGGCGGCCTCAATTCGCGCCATAAGCATACGGTTGCCAATAAAGCCAAAACATACACCTGATACAACTGGAAGCTTTTTCAAGGTTTTAGCAAGTTTGACCGCGCTATAAAGTGTTACCGCAGAAGTTTTGGCGCAATTAACAATTTCTAATAGGCGCATTACATTTGCGGGTGAAAAGAAATGAAGACCAATAACATTTTCTGGATGTGATGTTTGTGCTGCCATCTCATCAATATTTAAGAATGAGGTGTTGGACGCCAATATTGCCTCTGGCTTGCAAATTTTATCAAGCTTTTGGAATAAATCCTTTTTGATGACCATATCTTCAAAAATTGCTTCGATAACAATGTCGGCATCTTTGCAATCTTCAAGATTGGTCGAGCCGGTGATTAATGACATTGCTTTTTCAAGCTTTTCTGGTTTTAAACTACCGCGTTTTACAGAAATTTCGTAATTTGATTTGATGCGACCAATTCCATTATTAAGCGCATCATTAGAAGTTTCGATGATTTTAACCTCGATGCCTGCATTCGCAAAGCACATGGCAATCCCGCCACCCATTGTGCCGCCACCGATTACCGCAGCTTTTTTAATTTCTTTTGCTGGGGTTTCTTTGGAAATACCTGGAAGGTTATGTGTGGTTTCGCGTTCTGAGAAGAAGACATATCTTAAGGCTTTGGACTGTTCACCTTTCAGAAGCTTTATGAATAAATCCCCTTCAAGCTTTAGGCCAGCTTCAATTTCGGTATCATAGCAAGCAGCAATCGCCTCTATAATTAATTCAGTCGTTGCAAGCGGCTTTAGTTTTTTGCGATAGCCAACACATGCGGCATCAAAATCGGCACGGGTAGCTGGGTCTGCAAACTTTGGTTTCTGCCATGCTTCTGACCCTTTTGCGGCAAGGTCAAGCGCCATTTCAACCGCTTTGGTAATGATTTCTTCTGGTGAGTAAATTGCGCTTGCAAGCCCGCTTTCAACTGAATCTTTTGCATTAATGATGCCGCCTTTGATAATCAAATCAAGTGCAAGTGCAGGATTTATGAGGCGTGGCATTCTTTGTGTCCCGCCCGCACCAGGAAGAATGCCTAGTTTGACCTCAGGCAAGCTAAAAGTGGCATTTGGTGTCATTAGTCGGCGATGTGAACCCAATGAAATTTCACAACCACCACCAAAGGCCGGGCCATTAACCGCAACAATAAACGGTTTTGGAAAGGAGGCGATATTATCAATAATGAAGGGCAGGCTAGGGTCTAAATCACCGCTATCAAATTCTGTGATATCTGCGCCACCGCTAAAGAAAGTGGTGGATGAGGTTAAAACCACACCTTTGATATTATCATCATTGCGCGCCGCTTCAATGGCGTCAACGATTTCAACCCGTAAATTCTTGCCAAATAAATTTAATGGCGGGGTATTTAATTTTATTATTTCTACGCCATTAATATTTTCAGTAAGCAGTGTTTTATATTCTTTGCCCATTTTATTTCCGTATCATCCCAAAAATTATAATTAATAGATTTCAAAAAGACCGGCTGCACCTTGACCGCCGCCAATACACATGGTCACAACGCCATATTTTGCGCCGCGTCTTTTGCCTTCATAAAGGACATGTCCCGCAAGGCGCGCACCCGTCATGCCATATGGATGCCCGACTGATATGCCGCCGCCATTTACGTTCAAAAGCTCATTCGGGATTCCAAGGTGATCACGGCAATAAAGAACTTGAACTGCAAATGCCTCATTAAGTTCCCAAATGCCAATATCTTCGATGCCAAGACCAAAACGTTTCAATAATTTTGGAATGGCAAACACTGGGCCGATGCCCATTTCATCAGGTTTTGTCCCCGCAACAGCCATCCCAAGATATGCGCCCAATGGCTCAAGATTGGCTTTTTGCGCCGCAGTTTCTTCCATCATGATTAATGCCGCCGCGCCATCTGATAATTGTGACGCGTTGCCCGCCGTAATTACACCATTTTCCCGCACTGGCTTTAATGATGATAATGCTTCAATGGTGGTTTCGGGGCGGTTGCCTTCATCTTTATTTATAGTGGATTGTTTATATTCAACTGCACCGGTTTCTTTGTTCATTACCGCCACGGTTACGTTACAGGCGATGATTTCTTTATCAAAATAGCCGTTTGCTTGGGCATTGGCAGTTCTTTGTTGCGATTGAAGTGAGTATTCATCCTGTTGGGTGCGCGAGATATTATAGCGTTTTGAAACCACTTCGGCGGTGTCAAGCATTGGCATATAATTATCATCCAAAATTGCCACCAATGATTTATCGACTTCAACGCGGAATTGTTGATTTTGAACTAATGATATTGATTCAACACCGCCGGCGGCAACCACATCCATGCCTTCATTAACGACTTGGTTTGATGCAATAGAAATTGCCATAAGACCCGATGCGCATTGTCTATCAATGCTTTGACCTGGTACAGTGATTGGAAGGCCCGCACGCATTGCCACATTTCGGCTTATGTTGCCTGCCTGATAGCCTTGCTGTAATGCGCAGCCGAACACACAATCACCAATTTCGGCGGCGTCAATACCGGCACGCTTTACTGCTTCTTTTAACGCATATGCGCCAAGAGTAGGTGATGGTGTTGCGTTAAATGCACCCTTATATGCCCGACCAATCGGTGTACGTGCCGCAGAGACTATAACAGATTTTCTCATTTCTTCCCCGAAATTGCTATTTGATGTCAAATTATTCTGTTTGCGAATTGATTGGTATTGGCCAATCATTGCAAAATTATTGATAATTTTTATGCCATAAAGAAAGATGCTGTCAAGGAAAATTATTGATAATTTAGCAGATATTTTTATAATTTATTGTTAATAATATGTTTGATATAGCTATTAATAGCGCTTTTAGTGGTTTTTAGGCTGTTTGATCATTGGGATTTATGGCGCGGGGCGTGGGTGGGGCTTGATTTATTTATAATGATATTATTATTGATAATAATTAAAAAGATTCCCAAAAGCCGCGCGCCAATAAAGGGGGAGTGATGCGCAACTTTTGGAAATCAAACAGGTTTGAAAATAAAAAAACTTTAAGCTTTAATGATTGGCGGAACGCGCCATTTGCGTTCAATCAATTCTTTTTTCGGTAAATATGCCCTTAAGGCCAGCCTGATTGGCGCTTCGTTGGTTGATGGCAACCAGTTTGCGGCCATTTCACCATCGGGCTTTTCATTTTGAATTCTTATAATAATGCTACCGTCTTTTTCACGAACAAGCCCCTGGGTGCGGTTGCCGATTGAATAGCGATTGATAGGGTTTTTGATTAAATACCAACGACCATCTGGCGTGCCTTCATAAATTGTCAAAGACCAGAATGCATTAACGGGAACCCCTTCGGGGGGGATGCGCCAAATATAAGAATTTTGACCGGATAATCTTTCGCCATTATTAGCAAAATTGCAATGGAAATACATTGCTTCATCTTCGGTAAGGGCTGCAAGACCACCGAGTGCAACGGTTGCGCGTAAATAATCATCGTCGCCAAAATTACCAACGCCACGTGGTTGATAGCTCCAGCCATCGACAACTAAATCATGGAATAAGAATGCTTCTCTTAATTGCTTGATGCCTTGTGGGATTAATGCATCCCATTGTGCAAGGATTTTTTTAGAAGGCAATTTTGCATTCGGGCCAATACCATATGCGGCAAAGTTTTTGGCGCGCAATGTTTGCCCTGCGGCAACTGGTGACCGGTGCAGCATCTCGTTAACAACAGTAAGGAAGCTTGCGGCATCTTTAATGTCATCAGTTGCGGCATTTTGATAACCACGGGCAGGTGGATAATTCTCTGGAATTATGATTTGAATTTTTTGTTGGAATGCTTTTGCTGCCTCAAGATCTTCTGGGCTGTCAACAAGGATACGCGCTAGCATCCAAACGTCATTTGTTGTGGATTTAAATAGTGTTACACCTTCTGGAACTTTTCCTTTCCAAGAAGGGCCAGCAAGCCAGTAGCGACCGCCTTTGCCGTGGGTTGCGCGTGTGCCAATATATGCAAAGCAATCAGTAAAGGCATCCATAAAGACGATTGAGAAATATCTATCGCCACCATCGGGTGAGACAATTTCAATGGGGCCATTTACAAGGTCAAAAAAGCAAGACGAATAAATTGTGTCATTGTTGGGTGCGGTTACTTGGCGTGATGTATCATTTGCAAGATAATTGCGCATTGTAACTTTGCCAATATTGCCTGGTGTGCCAAGACATTTTGCAAGTTTTTGTTCGTTGCGGGCAAATTCATAAAGGGTATAGGCATAATAAAACGCCGCTTTTAATCCACCTTTATCAGCGCTTCCGGCTAATGCTTCTAATGGAAGTCCCATGCCTAAAAGCGGTAAAATAGCACTGGATTTGATGAAATCTCGTCTTAACATATCTCTCTCTCCCTTTGTTCCGTATTTTAATGTTTCTTTTGGCAATACGTTACACTGGGATTAAAACTTGTCAATATATTATCAATAATTTTTATAATAAAAAATATCAATTGTTTTAGTGATGATATTTAATATATTGTTTTAATTTAATTAATTACAAATTTATAGGTTTTATTAAAATAAATTCATGTAAAATTTATCAACAATTTATCATTTTGCAAATTTATAGGATAATCCCAATTGAACGCTTTTTACAAAGCTTTGATAGTTCAATCCATTGCTTATGTAGTAAAGATTATCTTTTTTCACCACGGTTTTTAGACGATTTTGGTCGGTGAAATTTATTGCCGATGCAACAAGGCTAAGATTTTTTGAAATATTATGCTGATAGGTGAAATCAGTACGATAATAACCCGCCGAATATCCCTGTGAATCATAGGCACGCGCGCGATAAATTACTTTTAGCTGATATAAATCGCCATTTAAATCTTTGGCGCGCTTGGGTCTTTGATATTCAAACAAACTATTGCCGGCAAAGCCATAAAAATCTTTTACCCCGCCGCTATATTGTGGAACTTGGCGATAATATACACTTAGATTTGTTGAATAACTAAACCCTTTTACGATTTTATCGAGCGGTGTTTTGAGGTTAAGTTCCAAACCGCCAGATGCCAATTGCCCATTATTTTCAGGACGGGTAACAATTATTCCGTCACTATCAACAAAAGAATAATCGGATTTATAATCATAGGTCTTACGATAATAAACTGAAGTTTCGTAATTAAATTTATCCTTAGAATAATTATAATTAATTTCAAAAGAATCGGTATCAGATGGTTTAAGGTTGGGATTACCTGTTTGCCTTGTGGTTGACGTGGCATTAATTATGCCGGGGTCGTATTCAAATATTTCAGGACGGTCAACGCGGCGAGAATAGCTTAGCTTGAGTTTCGAATTTTCTCCTAAATCATGGCTTAGGTGAAGGGATGGGTAAAGGCTAGTTTTACTATGAGATGTGGAAATGCCGTTTGATGCCGCATTTATTTCCTCATTTTCAATTCTAAGCCCGGGAAGGATTGTCCATTTACCAATATTTTGCTGATAAGTTGTATAAAAGCTGGTTTGCGCCTGTTTACCATTGAATTCATGGGAATACGTACCGCCATATGGGCCAGAAATAACTCCATTATCAAAATAATTACTGTTTTGATTGCTTGTTACATCAAGATATTCAAATCCCATGCTTAGGTTTTTATTGTCTGAAAAACTGCGTTCAAAGTCGGATTTGAAATCATTATAAGTAATATGGCTTTGGGAATTTAAGCCGTAATTGGAAGTATCGCCATTCGAAAAATTATTTATTGTCTGCGAAGAATTATTCGGCTTATATACGTCACGTGCTGCATCTACACTAAAGCTAGTGCCATTGTTTTCGTTATTATAATTATATGTTCCTTCCAAACTTTGTCCATTAAATATATTGCGTGAAGTTATTTCCCCGCCATAATTTAATGTGTTGGAAGCATAATAATTATAGTTTTTAGTTTTGTGCACGGTACCAAAACCAATTGCCTTTAACGTTAAGCTATGGTTGTCGTTTAATTTGTAATCTGCGGTAATGTCAAAGCGCTTACTATCCATTTGACCGTCGGATTTAAAAATGGTTTGTGCCACAAACGGAATTATATAGATTGTTTTGCCATCACTTGGCATTGGTTCATGACTATAATTGACAATTGTTTTTATGGTCAGGCGATCATATTTAAAGTTTAATTGAGCAGAACTGTTTCTTTGCCCAAAGTCATTCATCCTAAGGCTTAGATTACCTGAAAACCCAAGCGGCAGGCGTTTTTTTGTAATGATATTAATAATGCCAGATGTGCCGTCGGGGGCGTATTGCGCCGACGGATTTGTCATTACTTCGACCCTATCAATATCATTGCCTGACATTGATTGTAATGCTTGCTGCCCATTGGTTGGTGCTTTGCCATCGATCAAAACTGTAACCCATGGATCGCCACGTAGGCTTACCCTGCCATTAGCATTAACTTGAACCGAGGGGATTTTATCCAAAATATCAAGCGCCATTCCAGTTTTGGCGGCGGGATCATCTTTTACATTGTAAATGCGGCGGTCAATTTTATTGACAACGTCTTTTCTTTGCCCGTTTACAATAACGGTTTCGGATTTTTCATTTTTTGGCTCTGGATTATCGGCATATGCGCTGATGGGCGCGGCAATTGCAAATATTGAAAAATATAATCTTTTTACCAATATCTAACGCGGCCCGTGTCAACATGCACAAAGTCACTTGCTGCATAATAGCCAACACCACCGATTTTTAGTTCTTTAGCAACATTGCGAAGGTGTGAAAGTTCAACGCCTGGGACACGAATGTCAATTGCTTTGCCCTGCATGTGCATAGAATTTTTGGCAACCCCACCCGAACGTTCTGCTAACATGGCATTGGTTTTTGGTGAACGATAGCCGGAAATTACGTTATAAGGGACACTAACCTCAAGTTTTCGGGAAAGTGAATCGAGCAAATCCATCAATGCCACATCCATATGGGTTACATCGCCCGTGCGGAAATCACGAAGAACATAATTGATTTCTGATAAAGCATCAGAAACAACTTGTCCCTTTTCTTTATAAACAATATCTTTTGCTTGATCGCCAGTGTGAAGATTATAAAGGCTAAGGCGGCGCACCTCTGGCTCTTTGCCACCAAAGAAATCCGCCATTAATTCATCTTCAAGGTTAATTTGTCCGCGAAAGTTTTCAACGCGAACAGGTTGGGCAAAGGCGTTTTCAACAAGACCGGCACTTATTAAACTGGCTGCCCCGATTTGCAAAAGTTGTCTTTTGTTAATCATCATGTTCCTTTGATAAATTATTTGCCTAAAAAAACCTAATTAAAAAAACGTCACAGACATTAATTTTATTAAGGGGCAGCAGTATCAAATTTTTCCACCACTATCTGGTTTGTAATTGCATTTTGAGTTTCCGCATTGGGCGTAACATCATTTTTCGCAATTTTATCCGTTTTTGGTTTCTTATTTGTTACCACTTTTTCAGCAGCATTTTCATCAACACTAATTTTGCCCCCATTAAGCAATACATCAAGTGCTTTATCCCATTTATAAGGGTCGGAAGTGAAATAAACAACCTTTTTGCCGTCAATTTCATCAACAAAGGCAGTTCTGTATAAAATTAGTACAGGGGTTTTGATATCAAGCCTAACTGCTTGTGTCTTTACCGTGCTAGTAATTGCATCAATTTTTTCGCGTGTGTAACCCTTATCTTTTAGTAAAATTGCCGCCAAGTCCTTGGGATAATGCAGGCGCACGCAGCCATGACTAAAAGTGCGGTTACGAACATCAAATAACGCGTGGTTTGGTGTATCGTGCAAATAGATTGCATGGCCATTTTCCATATCAAACTTGACGCGCCCCAATGAATTACTAGGGCCGGGGGGTTGAATCCGTACACTGCCTTTAATTGATGCTGGCTTATACCATGGTGGGTTGAAAACCACGGCACGTATATTATCGGCAAGAATTGGGGTTTTTGTGCTATCTTTGCCAACAATTACCGGCATTTCAATACGTTTTACACCATTGTCCCACATGACAACACGTTGATCTGCTATGTTTGCTTCAATACGGACGGCAGGGTTTTCGCGTGGCAACCAACGCTCACGCTCAAGGTTTAGATCAATTTGTTTAAGTCTGTCAGCGGCGCTTATATCAAGTGCTTTGATGGTGTTTTCGTTCAATTCGCCAGTGATTTTTAAATTGTGGCTTTTTTGAAAATTCTCAAGCTGTTTTTTAAGGCCATCATCAAAATAAGTTGGGGTTGTGCTATTTAATGCCGTGAAATCTTCTTGTGCAAGTCGGTTACGAAGCGTGCCGACTTTTTCATTTGTCATCCCAAGTTTTAGTTCTTTTGTATCACCAATTTTGATGAACCCACCATTTTTCACTATTGCCGCATATTTTGTGCGCATTTCAATTAATGCCGTATATGCACTGTGTGACGGGGCAAGTGAATTGACAAAACCTTGAAGGTTATTATTGGCATCGGCTGTATCAAATTCGGCACCAAAATCACGTGCCTTGGCGCGCATAAGCCAATAGCCAGATACATTTTTCCAAGGAACCCGCCCGCCATTCATATTATTGCCGAATTTTACCAATTCATTTTTAAGAAGGGCTTTATCTTCTTCGGTGATTTTTTCACCCTTATTAATTTTGGCTGTAAGAATGCTTAGATCCGGTTTCGCAAGCCCATGAATTTCCGCCCCCTCAAGGAAATTTATAATCATGGTGGCATCGGATTTTTTTAGCGCGCCATTATCAAGGCTGAAAATTTCATCAATTTTATTGGCGGCATTATTATTTTGCGAATTTATAGGCGGATTCATCGCCCCAAGCGAAACAATACCCTTGTCTTGCAATTGGTTAAATACGACAAACCCTGCCCCGACAAGGGCAATAGTTCCGGTTAATATTTTCGCAAAATTCTTCATTAACAGCTTGTTAGCCAAATATTGTAAAAAAGCAATTAAAGTTAATAAGGTTTAATGAAGACTATTTAAATAATACTTATGGTTTAGTCTTGGTGAATATTAAAACAGTGTGATGTTTTTACCATCTTTATTGAAAACATGGATATGCGATAAATCAAAGCTAAGGCTATGATTTTTACCGATTTTTGCTGCAAATTCGGGCGCAAGTTGTAAGGTTATTTTGTCTTCGCTTTCTTTTGTATCATTTGTTTCAAAATATGCGTATTTGGCATGCCCTAATTCTTCTACAAATTGCAGTTTAGCATTAAATAAGCCGTTGTTTTCAGAAATAAATAGATGTTCGGGGCGAATGCCAATGGTTACGTCGTCACCGATTCTTAATTCCGAATTGGTTTTAATGGCAATTTCAGAATAATTATTGATAATTATTTTGGCATCATTTGTATTTGCCGCGATAACTTTTGCATTTATAAAATTCATTTTTGGTGAGCCTATAAAGCCCGCAACAAAAATATTTTCAGGGTGATTATAAAGCTCTAAAGGTGCGCCATATTGCGAAATATAGCCATTATTTAAAACAACAATTTTATCAGCAAGGGTCATTGCCTCTATTTGGTCATGGGTAACATAAATTATAGTTTTCCCCAAAGTTTCGCCAAGGCGTGCAAACTCATAACGCATTTTTACACGCAGTGCGGCATCAAGGTTTGATAATGGCTCATCAAATAAGAATACTTCTGGCTTGCGAACGATGGCGCGCCCAATCGCGACCCTTTGGCGTTGGCCGCCTGATAATTCCTTTGGCTTACGGTTTAATAGGTGATCGATATTAAGGGTTTTTGCCGCCGCACGCACCGAAGCATCAATTTCATCTTTTGGCTTGTTGGCAAGTTTTAGCGCGAAAGCCATATTATCATAAACATTCATATGCGGATAAAGCGCGTATGATTGAAATACCATGGCAATGCCGCGTTCAAGTGGCGAATCATTGGTAACATCTTTGCTACCAATAAAAACCTGTCCTTCGGTTGGGGCTTCAAGACCGGCAATAAGACGTAAAAGCGTTGATTTTCCGCAACCTGATGGGCCAACAAAAACCACAAATTCACCATCTTTTATGTCAAGGTTGATGTTTTTTATGACTTCGACCTGATTTTTATCGCCAAAGCTTTTTTTGATATTTTTTAATTCTATGCCTGCCATTATTTCATCTCAACAATAGGTGCACCAAAATAGTAATCTTCTGCTTTGGTGGCTTGTAACTTGCCGTTTATATAAAGTTTTTTACCCGCAAATAATTTTTGCGGGATAATGAACCCGCCAACTGGAAATTCCGCGCCAGAAATTTTTAGATTAAGCTCAATTTTTTTATTATCGCCTTTGGCGATAACGGAAACTTTGCCTTGTGTGGTAACCAAACCATCAATATTTATGCCGTCACCCAATAGCCATTCTGGGTTTAAACCCGCGCCAATCACAATTGCCAATGTGTTGGTATCCTCATAAATGATGCGGTCGGTTGCGGCGCGAATAAAATCACTGGCGACCCAGCCATGCGGTAAGTCACCAAGGAAACGTGGTGTCCGCATTTCAAGCCCAACAACTTCGGCAAAGGCGTTCCATTCATGGGGGCGGCGGTCATTCATAAAGAAATTACTTGCCGCATCGGCGCGTTCAGCTTGTTCAAGATGTGAAAATGCGCTTACGACCCGCCATTCATAAGGGGTGTAATCTTTCCATTCTTTATCAATATCGCGGCGTTTTATGAAATTATCCCAATATTTATCGAATGTTGCATAGAACCATTCGCGTGGGAAATGCTTATCAACCCCCAATAAGAGTGCGATTGTGGTTGAGGTTGCATCAAAATCACCACGATCTGCCGCCCCCGGAATATATTTAAAACCATAGCGTTTTTGGGTGGCGGCAATAGAGTTTTTTATATCTTCGGCAAATTGCATTTTGGCGTAATAAATCTCATCATTGGCTTGTAATTGCCCCGCCGCGACCGCAATTGTTTGTGCATCTTCATACCCTCTCAAACCCCAAAAATTATCCCAATGAGAATAAGCGGGCTTATCCGAATAACCTTCATGTGAAATACTTGGCGGCAAAAGACCATACATATCAGTGCCAATTTTGTCGTCCGTACGTTCAGAAAGGCGTTGATTATTCATGTAATCATAGGCCGCATTGACATTTTTCCAGTATTTTTTAGGGATTTCAGGGTTTTTGGTATAGTCATAAACCAATTTTACAAGGTGGATATATTCGCCTTGTGAATCATTTTCTGGCACAGGGTCAGAACCACGAAAATCTACACAACAAGGAATCTTACCATTATCAAATTGATATTTTGAAAAATAATCAAGATAATCTATTGCTTCTTGTGTATAGCCATAACGCAATAATTCCTCGGCAATCATTACACCGTCCCGTATCCATGAACGGGCATAAGATCGCGCACCAGGGCGTAAAATCACACCGTCACGCATGATAAGGATATTGGCGATTGAGGTTTTAATTGTATTTGCAAGCTCTTGACCGCCGTCACCCAATTTCAAATCAACATTTGATAGGCGCTTGCGCCAAAAATCGGCGGTTTGTTTTAACGCGATCATGTCATCCATTGTGGCTGCTGATTGGCCATTAAGCGGTGCGTTAAAACTAATATTTTTGCTTTCGCCTGCGCCAAGTTTGATTTCATAAATATTCAAACCCTGTGCCAAACCCATATTATCTTTTGTTGATTGGGTTATTGGCAATTGGTTTTCGGCAAATTTTTCAACCAGATTGCCGCCATAAAAATCACCTGCGGCAGCTTTATCCGCAGCAACCGAATAATTAATCTTGGTTTGGTTAATTGTTGCGGAAATATTATTTACATCCACCGAATTTATTGGTGCATACCCACCCTCGGTCGCCAAGAATTGTTTAGGTGAATTAACCTGTGTTGGGCGTGTATATAATGCCAGTTTTATGGTTTTGGGTTGGTTGGAAGTGTTTTTTAATTCATAAATCCCATGAACGAATGAACTTTCCTTCGTTCCCGATACAAAGCCAGTGGTTGTTAATTCAAATCCATCACCCGACCAGATTGTGGTTGGAATTGGCAAATAGCCATCCATTAAAGAATGGCTTATTTTTACATTTTCCCATGTGAAAAGCTTGTTCCCATCCATGACAAAGGGGGCAATTGAAAAACCGCCACGCCCGATTTCAATTGCGCCATCTTCGCTAATTAATGCGCCTTGATTGCCGCCGCCATCAACGCCCATCAATGTCCAATATTCTTGTTGGTTATAAAAGGCGCGCGGATAGGCACCACGAATAGAATTGGCGGCAACATTATAAAGGAATGAATTATAATTTGCGCCAGATTCAAGTGGTTCGATAGTAAAATTTTTTACCTTTGCCGATTTAGAGGTGATTTTGATAAACTTTGCTTCGGCTTCGGTGGTTTTTATTAAATCATTGCCACCATCAGAGTTTTGTATGCTTTGAATTGGGGTATATTTTTTACCGTCAAGCGATGATGCAATATCATATGAAATATTGCCAATCTTGTCCCAATCGAGGCTTAGGCCGCCAAATTCACGCACACGTCCAAGATAAAAAATTTGGCTGTCACCATTTTTTGTGGTTTTAATTGGCGGTGGTGGGGCATTATCGGCATCAAGTGGTTCAATTTTTAAATTGTCGATTTCAACAAAACCTTTGCCGCCATTGCCCGCAGTTATTACAAATTCAAGGCCATCGGAATGGGTGAGGGGGGTATCTTTGACGGGGCCCCAAGCAAATGAAATTTGGCGTTTTTTTATGCGGATTAATTGCCAGTCATTTGATAATTCAAAATCCCGTTTTTGGTTCCACCAAACTGTATCACCATTGGCATTTGATAGTTTGAATTCGAGGTTGTTTTTTAAACCCTGCCCACGAATATAAAAAGAAATCACATAATTTTCTGGGTATGAAATTGGTAATTTGCGGCGCACAAAGGCATAGCCGCCATGATTGTTAAAATCATAATCAAAACGAATTGCCTTGCCATCAACACCTTTGACCGAAGATTTAAGTGACGTTACGCCATCGGATGCCGCAGCTTCCCATGCACTTATATTGTCAAAATTATCAAGGTTTTGTGCATTGGCAAATGCAGGTAGCAAAAGTGCGGTGGTTAAAAATAAAAACTTTCTCATCCCTTCACGCTCCCCGCCAATAGGCCGCGCATATAATATCTTTGTAGAACCAAAAATAATAACAAAACTGGAAGCACGGTTATAACTGCACCAGCCATCATTAATTCACTATCTTGGACGTGTTCACGTGATAAAACCGCAAGTGCAACCGGCAAAGTATATGATTGATTATCGGTTAAAATAATCAATGGCCACATGAAATCATTCCAACTTCCAAGGAAGGTAAATAGACCCAATGTCACCAATATTGGCGTTAAATTGGGGATGATTAGTTTGGTAAAAATCTGAAACTCGTTTGCGCCATCAACCCGTGCCGCCTCTATCATTTCGTCTGGTATGGCTTGCGAAAATTGGCGCACCATAAAAATTCCAAAAACACTGGCAATCCATGGTACTAATGCGCCAGCATAAGTGTTTACAAGACCAAAAGTTTTTAACAATAAGAATAATGGCATCATGCCAACCTGTGCTGGGATTATAAGCGCGCTTAAAAGGATATTGAACATTGCATCGCGCCCCTTAAAGCGCAATTTGGCAAAGGCATAACCTGCCATCACATTAAAACTAAGCGAAAGAATGGTCGCGCAAACGGCAAGAATGACGCTATTGAAAAAATAAACCTCAATATGGTTGCCCGCAAATAATTCATGATACGCATCCAATGTCGGTGATTTTGGCAAAAGTGGAGGGGGGAATGATGCCGCTTCACCCGCGTGCATGAATGATGTCGTTACCATCCATAAAAGCGGGAAGGCGACCAAAAACACCAAAAGCCAGACAAGCAAATTAAACAAAAGGGATTTTAATTTTTCCATTATTTAACCCCCTGCAATTTGGCAATCTGCCCTTGTATCAGGGTCATCACAAGCATCATGGCAAATAATACAAATGCCACCGCAGAGGCGCTTCCCAAATTCCACCATTTAAAGCCTTGTTCATACATCATATAGAGCACGGTGACGGTTTGTTCGGCAGGGCCACCTTGGGTCATGACATATGGTTCGGCAAAAAGTTGAAAATAGCCGGTCATAGTCATTATTGAAACCAAAAGAATAGAAGGGCCAAGGGCGGGGAGGGTAACGTTTAAAAACCTTTGCCATGGGCTTGCGCCATCAATTTTTGCGGCTTCATATAAATCACTTGGAATTGAACCAATGGCGGCAATAAAAATCACCATATTATAGCCGAAATTTTTCCATACCGCGAAAACAATAATTGCCGGCATTGCCCAATGTGGGTCGCCCAACCAATCAATCGGTTTAATTCCGATTTGCTCAAGCCCATAATTGATAAAGCCATATTTGGTATGCAATAAATATTTAAAAACAACTGCGGTGGCGACAAGGGTTGTGACAACGGGCGCAAAGAAAATAGTGCGGATAAATGCCTTTAATTTAACCGAATTTTCAGTAAGCAAAATCGCCGCTGATAATGATGCCGCCATTGATAATGGACCACCGACAAACACGAAAAACAGGGTGTTTTTTAACGCCGTCCAAAAAAGTGGGTTTGCCAATAATTCGGTGTAATTTTTAAACCAAACAAAGCGCAAATTACGAATATCGGCAAGGGCATAAATATCAAAATCCGTAAAGCTAAGGATAAATGCCGCCAATGCCGGGCCAAAGAAAAACACCACAATCGCAATCATTGCAGGTGCAACAAATAAATAGCCAGCCAATGCAGTATTAAAGGGTGACTTATTCATGAGTTTGCCCCCGTTTCAAAATCCAACGGCGTTTTTCAAGGATGCGATCGGCGCGTTTATTCATTTCCAAAACTGCACCATTTACGTCATATTGCCCGCGCAGCATTTGCTCGGTAACAATTCGCATTTCTTGGGCAATTCTCTCCCATTCAGGGGCAGGGGGGGCAGGTTTCACATGTTGTAATTGTTCATAAAAGGCGCGTGAATATTTATCGGTGTCAAGTTGCCCCATTGCCCATGATGATTTTTGTGCGGGTAAATCACCAGTTAAATCATAAAATTCTTTTTGCACTTCGGGGCGTGACAAAAACTCAATTAATTTCCAGACCGCAGGTTTTTTATTGGAGTTTTTCATAACCACAAGGCTTGAACCACCCGCAGAAGAATAATTAACCCCCGATGGCCCAATTGGCATTGGTGTGGTTGCCCAATCATCCTGCATATTTTCGGGAAGTCTGCGTTTAAACTCACCAATATTCCATGGGCCAGTGATATAAAAACTAAAAAGACCGCGGGCAAATTCATCATAAATATTTGAAATTTGGCTCGCGTCAGTTAATGGCGCAAGCCCTTCATCAAATAGTGATTTGTAATAGGATAGTGTCTCTTTATAGCCCTTGGAATCAAAGTTACCTAGCGTGGCATTGTCTTTTAAAATCGGGTCATTGACACTTAAGGCGAGATTGAACAAAGGCTCATATTCATTAAGGGGCAGGATGATTGCATATTTATCCTTGCCGACATTTGCCTTTATTTTGCGTAGGGTATCTCTAAAACCATCCCAATCTTTGGGGACGCTATTGAATCCTGCGGCACGCAATGTGTCTTTGCGGTAAAATAAAACCCTTGTATCAACATACCAAGGAATGCCGTATAATTTACCGTCAATAACATTTGTATCCCAAATGCCTTCAAAATAATCGGCCTTTTTGATATTTGATTGGGGTAAAAAGCCATCAAGTCGATCAACCGCGCCAATCGCCACAAATTCAGGAAGCCAGCTGTTACCAATTTGCGAAATATCAGGCAGTGTATTTCCAGCAAATGCGGTCAAAAGTTTTTCATGCGCCGCAGTCCACGGAAGCTGTTGCACTTTTACCTGAATATCTGGGTTTTGGGATAGAAATTTTGGCAATAATTGCCCGACAACTTCGCCTTCGCGCCCCATGCCCCAGAAGTTAATGACATTGCCAGAATGGGCATTTTCATTACCAAAAATTTTTGAACATCCGGCAAAAAGCGGCGCGCCAATCATTGTTAAAATGGTGTTGCGGCGGTTTATCATTTTGCGTCCAAATACCCGCCTTTAAAGCCAGCCTTGACGAGACCGCGCCGTAAAATCGCGTTATCGCGCATAATGTTCCAGATGAATTGATTTTTATAATTGGCAATACCCAACAAAATTGGGCCCTGGTCAATTGCCAGATAATCGCCATCAACCCAACCAAAGCCCTTGATAACTTTGCCATGCTGCACTGGAATATCATATTGGAAAGATTGGTTAAAACTATCAAGGAAGCCATATTGGGAATAAATATATTTCCCGTGGGTTTTATACATATAGGCGGTGGCTTCTTTAACGATTTCTGGCGCGAATGGTAATGAGGCAATGGCGGCGGTTGGTGCGATTGTACCATCGTCAAATGTATTTCGCCCATCATTATAGAGACCTGCACCGCGTCCCGCATAGGTTATGAAGCGGCGCTTTTGCCCCATATAATCAAGCTCTTTATCAATTGGGCCGTCACATGCGGTTATACCCCAATTTTGTGCGGAATAGCCCTTCCACGAAAGCGGGTTTTTAATGCCATACTCACGTTGTGCATAGGTGGCGCGGCGGGTATTTTCGAAATAATCCATGCCTTTGGCACGGTTATATTCATCCTGAATATTTTTGAAATCAATAAATATATGGCTATATTGATGCCCGAAATGGGGTGCGAAAATCAAATGCTCATATCCCGCATAATCACCCCAAGAATTTGGATAAGTCTCTGCCCATTTAGCCCAAGCTTCGGATGATAAAAAGTGGTTTTCAGCGCCCATCGCCATTATATAAAGCAACATTGCCTCATTATAACCGTGCCAATCGGAAACTATGAGGCCATCTTCTGGATGCCAGCCCATAGATAGACGGCCACTTTCATTCAGCATGAAAGACCATTCAACGCGGTTAAATAAATCGCGTGATAGTTTTCGTATTTCGGCTTCAATATCATTGTCACCAGACCAATAATCACCGGCAAACAGCACACCGCCCATCAAAAGCGCGGTATCGATTGATGACAATTCACATTTTGCTAGTCTTTCACCGGTTTTTGTATCAAGGAAGTGGTAGAAATATCCCTTATATCCCGCATTTCCACGTGGTTCAGCCCCTTGTTTTAATCCCCATAAAAAGCGAAGTGTTGTAAGGGTTCGTTCTTTTGCTTGATCTTGGGAAATATAGCCGCGTGTTGCCGCATATGGGTATGATGCCAATGCAAAACCAACACCGGCAATTGAACTTGCCGAAGGGCTTGGGTATCTGTCGGGGGTTAAGCCGGTTTCAGGATTAGTGGTTTCCCAAAAGAAATTAAAGGTGCGACGTTCAATATCATCAAGGATTTTGTCAAATTCATTATCTGAAAGAGCAATGTCTCCTGCGCCCGTTGTGCAGGCAGACAAAAACACGGCTGAAGAAATTAAAAAATCCCTGCGTCTCATAATAAATCCCTGTAACTCGCGCCGATATTTTCGACAAATATTTTTAATTAGCAATCAGTCTTGCACAAAATTTTAATTTGCGCAAACGTTTACGCATAAGAAACTCATAAGAAGATGCAGATAATGTGGTTTTTATTTTTATCCAATTATTATGATATAGGTTTTATCGATGATTCACGTTCAAACAAATGTGGCGTGAAAACAACAAGTTTATTTGCATCCGTGCTATTTGGCTTACCGTTCACCAATAGATTAAGAATCTCAACGGCTTTTTTGCCCAATTGCGACATATCAACCCCAAGGCTTGAAAGGCTTGGGGTGATGTAACGACCGATTGGCACATTATCAAAGCCAACAATCCCGATATTGTCGGGTGCTTTCATCTTTTTTTCTTTCAGGCCGTTAATTAATCCAACCGCCATCATATCATTGGCGACAAAAACCGCATCAATAATGCCGCCTTTAATGTCATCTGCCAATTGTTCGGCGATTTCAAAGCCGCTTTCTTCGCGGAAGTCACCTTCGTAGATTTTTTCAGGGCAAATATTTTTAATTGCCTCAAGATAACCGTTTAAACGCTCCTTGGCTTCCATATTAAATTTAGGGCCAGAAAGATGGGCAATGTTTTTATAGCCCTGCTTTATAAGGTGTTCGGTGGCAATTTTTGCACCCTCAAAATTGTCAATTGCGATAATTGGTGTGCCGCCGTGGTTATTAAGGCTGGCAATTTGGACAATGGGCGCACCAATCACATCGGAATAAGTAATTTCACCAAATTCATAGGGGGTCATAACAATAATGCCATCAACGCGCCCGCGCATTGCGGCAATGGCGCTTTTGGTTTCGTTGGCGTCATTATGATATGATGACAATAGAATCTGATAATTTGCGGCCCGCGCCGCAGTATCAACCCCGCGCACCAATTCGGAAAAGAATTCGCCATATAAATCGGGAAGAAGTATCCCAAATATATCAGTTTTTTTGCGTATAAGGGATCGTGCGCCAAAATGTGGGACATAATTCAATTCACGTGCCGCCTGCAAAATCTTATCTTTTGTAACTGGCGCAATTCTTCCAACGCCATTCAACGCACGCGAAGCAGAGGCAATAGAAACATTTGCCGCCCTGGCAACATCTTTAATTGTAGCTTTTTCCAAAATAATTCCCTTGATAAAGACATGCGACTGCCTGTCTTTGATTGCGCAACTCTAGTTATATTTCACCGTTTTTCAATCGCATAAAGCATATGATTAATCGGCAATATTAGCACGTTTTAACATCTGTATAAGCAGAGTTGTTGAAAAAATCTATTGCAAGCGATTGTAAAAATGCGTAAACGTTTACATAATTATTGATACCCAATTAAAAGGGCAACAAACAAGGGGGATTTATGCCAGACGGAATCAAGTCAAACAAGTTTCAGTTTCCTGAAGGGTTTCTATGGGGCTCTGCGACTGCTGCATATCAAATTGAAGGTTCACCTTTGGCTGATGGCGCGGGGCCGAGCATTTGGCAAAAATTTTCACACACTCCTGGGTTGATGCTTAATGGTGATACGGGTGATGTTGCAACAGATCATTATAATCGTTGGGAATCAGATGTTGAATTAATGGCGTCTTTGGGGATGAAGGCATATCGCTTTTCAACCTCATGGTCACGCATTCTTCCTGAAGGTCGTGGAAGAATTAATCAAAAAGGTATAGATTTTTATTCGCGCCTTGTAGATAAATTGCTTGAAAAAGGTATTGAGCCATTATTAACGCTTTACCATTGGGACTTGCCAGAGGCGCTAGATAATATTGGCGGTTGGTTAAATCATGACATTGCTGATTATTTCGCCGAATATGCGTCAGTTATGTATAAAAATCTCGATGGCAGGGTAAAAAAATGGGTCACCCTTAACGAGCCATGGGTTGTAACTGATGGTGGCTATTTATTTGGCGCTTTGGCACCTGGTCATAAAAACCGTGCTGAATGCCCACTTGCATCGCATAATTTGATGCGTGCGCATGGTGCGGCGGTAAAGGCATATCGTGAAATCGGCAAACATGAAATTGGGTTGGTCGTAAACATCGAGCCAAAATATCCAGCGTCCGATTCGTCAGAAGATGTTGCGGCAACCAAGCGTGCCGATGCCTATATGAATCGCCAATATCTTGATGTGGCGTTCAAGGGTAAGTATCCCGATGAAATGGCCGAAATTTTTGAGGATGCTTGGTTCCCACCCCAGCCCGCCGAAGATTATGAGCTAATTAAACAAAAACTCGATTTCGTGGGTATCAATTATTATACACGTTCTGTTACCGCCCATGAGCCTAATAATTGGCATTTAAAAGCAAAGGGTGTCCGCGTACCGCATAAAACCTATACCGAAACTGGTTGGGAAGTTTTTGAACAAGGTCTTTATGACACTTTGAAATGGTTCAAAGAACTTTATGGTGATACCCCGCTTTATATAACTGAAAACGGTTCAGCTTTCTTTGATCCACCAAAAGCAATTCGCGGCAAGGTGCATGACCCACTTCGTGTTGATTATATGCAGCGTCACCTTCAGGCAATTCACAATGCGATTTCTGATGGCGTTGATATTCGCGGCTATATGTGTTGGTCATTGCTTGATAATCTTGAATGGTCTTTGGGTTATTCAAAACGTTTTGGTATTATCCATGTTGATTATGAAACATTAGAAAGAACGCCAAAGAATAGTGCAAAATATTACTCAGAAATTATTGCTACCAACGGGGCAATTTTATCAGAAGATCCATTTGAGGTTCTGAAAAAATACTAGTCATTAATATTTTGGTTACTTTGTCTTAATCAAATTACTTCAATTAATTAATTATAAATTGTGTAATTAAAGATGAGTAACCAGAATCAAGATCAAGAGTCACTTGCTGTAAAAGCCGTCGATGTGCATGGTGCGCGCGTCGGTCTGCGCACCTTTATGCTTTTTGGTGCGCTTTGCGGTGTTATTGGTTTTTTTACTGGTGGTATTATTCTTCCCTTCTTGAAATACAAGCCCAAGATTGAAGATACACAATACAAAGGCAATACAAATAAAGACATTTTGATGATTTCAATTGGGCCGCAAAACGTGCTTGCGACACCGATTGAGGGTGCGCAGCCTGTTGCCACTGGTCTAACGGTCGAACGTGTGATTTCGGAATATGAAGTAAAGTCATCACAGGCCGGCTATAATTCCAATATGGAAGTTGAAAAAGGCGATGGCAAAATCGAAATCCGCTTTAATTTTGAAGAGCCATCACAAAAGCAAAAAGAAAGTGCATTGATTGCACCGGTCAAAGATTTTCCCAAATCTGTGGTTCTAACTTTTGTGGCCTCAGAAGAGCCAGGGTCAATCGTGCTTTCGCAAATTCGGCATGATGGAAAGGCACTTTCACCTGGTGCGGCATTTGTTGAATTGGTTAAGATGGATGGTAATCCGCCAGAACTTGCACAGGGGCAATATTTAACCCGTGACGGCATTTTCGAAATTAAATCAAGCGAACATGGACTGGCCGCCTTTATTGATAACAAACAAATATTTCCACAAACTGCGCAAAACGCCCTTAATTTATCTTTTAATAATGATAAAAATACCAAAGCAAATGCAAATAATGAAAATATCCGCATCGTTGGCATTGAACCCAACAAAGGCATATTCAAAGATCGCCTTATATTAGTTGCCAGTTCGATTAATGCAGCGCCATGCACCTCGCAGGCAATTGTCGTTGATGTTCCGCGACATAAGACCGAGATTTTGGGCAATATGCTTTATGAACCACGCCTATATCTTGCCAATGGTAAAAAGTCATTTGTAATTGGTGGTTTTTGCGACAAGGATAATAAGGGGGCAGCGATTGCCCCGCAAAATTACAGGGTTGAAGGAACATATAATCTGCAAACTGGTGAGATAATATACAATAAAAAATCTGCCCAAGATGCCATACCGCAGCTTGCACCCGTGCTTGAAAATGTTGTTGAAAATAACGGCAATTGGCGAACTACTTCACCAACGCGAATTGCATCACCGTTAAATTCAGGATCACTTTTGGTTTCATTGGCTTGTAATCCAGCCGGCGGTGTAAGTATTTCGGTTTCTGGTTTACCATCACCCTCTTCTGGTGAAGATACACGGGTTTCGTTTGGTGGTGTTCATTCATCGACATCGGCGGGCATGAAATACATTGCATCGGCAAATTCTTATGAAATGCTTGAAGTAAGCCGCAGGCTTGAAACCAAACAAGTTCTTAACGTTTTAAAGGGCGAAGGCTCTATGAGTATTTCTGCGCTTGGGGTCAAAGGTTCTGTCGTAGCTCCTGGTGCGGATGCGGTAAATACACTTGTATCACACTGTGTTCCATTGGCGGTTAAGACTGTTGCAATTGAAGAGGCTGCACCAAAACCTGCACTCATTAAACCCGCACCCGTTAAACCAGCTATTGCAAAGCCTGTTGCAACTAAACCAGCTGCGCCAACATTCAAAAAAATGAATTAAGATTACATTCCAAGAAAGTGTGATATGCTCCATCATTGCCAATGGCAGGATAAAATAGGGAGCGTATAATGATAAAAGATATAGTAAACTATCTTGGATTTGATGGCGATTGCGAAGCGGCTTTTAATTTTTATGAGAAGGCTTTGGGTGGTGAAATCATCGCATTTTTCCGTTATAAAGATGCGCCAGGTGATTATCAGCATTCACCTGAAGCGGCTGAACGCATTATGCATGTGACGTTGCAGGTTGGCGATAAATTAATTCAAGGCGGTGATGCCCCAATAGGAATGCATGGTGGGCATTCTGGTTATTGCATTAATATTGTTACCGATAATAATGATGATGCAGATAAATTCTTTGCGGCGCTGGCTGAGGGCGGCAAAATTAATATGCCAATTTCTGAAACTTTTTGGGCGCATCGTTTTGGGATGTTGATTGATAAATTTGGCGTGCCGTGGATGGTAAATCACCCGAAACCTATGAATTAGGAGAGGATAAATGAACAAAGTTACTCCATTTTTATGGCTAAAAGATAATGCCGCCGAAGCAATCGAGTTTTATCAAAAGTTATTTAAGAATACGTCGGTGCATTCGCTTAAGAAGCGTCCTGATGGAACGTTTTTCTATGGAACAATTGAAATTCTCGGTCAAAGTTTGACACTATTTAATGGTGGCGATCATTTTACCCTAAACCCTGCATTCTCATTATATATAGATTGCGATAATCAGGATGAAGTTGATTATTATTGGCGTTCCTTTATCGAAGATGGCGGCATTCCAAGTCAATGTGGTTGGCTGACTGATAAATATGGTATTTCGTGGCAGGTGATTCCTAAAATTCTGCCCGAATTATTGCAAAACCCAGAAACCGCACAAAAGGCAATGGGCGCAATGTTTAATATGACTAGAATCATAGTCAAAGAATTAGAAGAAGCGATAAAAAAATAAATTGTGCTTTAATGTCGTGACAAAGTCATAAAACCATATTATAAAGCACCTAACAGTTTATTCCAGTCATTGAAAAATGACTTGGGCGGCTCGGGTTCGAGCCGCTTTTTTATTTTTGGTTTATTTGGTAACATGCTTACGACAACACCTTTTGAACAAAGCCTTTTTGATTTGCTTGCACCCGCTGCGCAGGATTTGGGCTATGAAATCGTACGTATCCGCATGATGGGCTCTAAACGCCCAACATTGCAGATTATGGCGGAAACTTTTGATGGTTCTATGACTTCTGGCGATTGTGAGAAATTGTCACGTGGTATTGGCCCAATTCTTGAGGCACACGATCCAATAAGTAGTGAATATAATCTTGAGATTTCTTCACCCGGTATTGATCGCCCGCTTACTCGTCTTAAAGACTTTGACCGTTGGGCAGGGTTTCGTGCCAAGCTTGAACTTAACCGCATGGTTGAGGGGCAGAAGCGTTTCGCTGGCATTTTGGTTGGCACAGATAACGATAATGTTTCAATCGACCTTGAAGGTGAAGAAGAAACCGCGCTTATTCCATTTGCGTGGCTACATAATGCCAAATTGGTATTAACCGATGAATTAATCCGTGAATCATTGTCGCGCCGCGCCAAGGATGACGAATTAGAACAAATTGAAACCGCCATTGATGATGGCAAAATTGAACTTGAAACCCCTGAAGATAGTGGAGATTAACATGGCAATCAGTGCCAACAGACTTGAACTTTTGCAAATTGCCCGTTCGGTTGCTGCTGAAAAAAATATTGATGAAAAGGTCGTTATTGACGCTATCGAAGGCGCAATTACCAAAGCGGCACTTTCACGTTATGGCGCAATCCACGACATCGTTGCCAAAATCGACACAAAAAGCGGTGAATTAACAATTACCCGTCGTCAAATCGTTGTGCCAACCCATGATGAGGTTTTGAACGAAGCACAACAAATCGCGCTTGAAGATGCGGTTAAACTAAAGCCAGATGTTGAAGTTGGCTATGTATTTACCGAACAATTGCCATTGTTTGACTTTGGTCGCGTTATGTCATTGACTGGTAAACAAGTAATCACCCAAAAAGTTCGCGAAGCCGAACGTATGAAACAATTTGACGAATTCAAAGACCGTGTTGGTGAGGTTGTAAACGGCACTGTGAAACGCGCTGAATTTGGCAATGTCTTTGTTGATTTGGGTCGTGGTGAAGGCGTTATCCGCCGTGACCAAACCTTGCCGCGTGAAACCCTTAATATGGGTGACCGCGTTCGTGCCTATATTTATGAAGTTAAGCACGAATTAAAAGGGCCGCAAATTTTCCTTTCTCGCTCACACCCTGGTTTTATGGCGAAATTATTCACCCAAGAAGTTCCAGAAATTTATGACGGCGTTATTGAGATTAAATCAGTTGCCCGTGACCCTGCATCACGTGCGAAAATCGCTGTTTTCACTTCTGATAATTCAATTGACCCTGTGGGCGCATGCGTTGGTATGCGTGGTTCACGTGTTCAAGCCGTTGTTGGTGAATTGGGCGGTGAGAAAATTGATATTATTCCATGGTCTCCGGATCCTGCAACCTTTATCGTAAACGCTTTGCAACCTGCTGAGGTTTCAAAAGTGGTTCTTGATGAAGATGAAAATCGCGTTGAAGTTATTGTTCCAGAAGATCAATTATCACTTGCGATTGGTCGTCGTGGTCAAAACGTTCGCCTTGCTTCACAGCTTACTGGTTGGTCAATCGACATCCTTACCGAAGAGCAAGAGCGTGAGCGTCGTGAAAAAGAAACTGCAACCCTTGTTGATCTATTCATTGGCGCACTTGAAGTTGATGACATGATGGCCCGTCTATTGGTTTCTGAAGGCTTTGAGAGCATCGAAGATCTTGCCGGAACTGAAATTGACGATTTGATGGAAATCGAAGGCTTTGACCAAGAAGTTGCCGAAGAACTTCAAGCACGTGCGCGTGAACATCTTGAACTTAAGGCAAAAGAATTAGAAGAAAAAATTTCAAGCCTGCAAATTGAACAAGCTTTGCTTGACCTTGATGGCATCACCCCGCAAATCGCAATCGCATTGGCAGAGGGTGGCGTGAAAACTGTTGAAGATCTTGCTGGTCTGGTATCTGATGATTTGCGTGGCTGGTTTGAAGTTAAAAACGGCGAACGTGTTCGTGAAGCCGGTATTTTGGATAGCTTTAATCTTTCATCCGAAGATGCTGACGCCATCATTATGGCGGCACGCGTTGCTATGGGCTGGGTAGAGGCTGCAACCGATGAAACTGAGGAGGCGGCTTCAACCGATGGACAAGCATGAGCGGGGTGAAGGTCATCGCCAAGAGCGGCGTTGCGCCCAAACCTATGAGATAAAATCAAATGACGAACTTATAAGGTTTGTCGCGGATGATGTCGGGGAAATCTTCCCCGATGTTGCCGCACGTGCGCCGGGGCGTGGTGTCTGGATAAGTGCGGATGCCGAAATTCTTGCCAAAGCGGTTTCTGGAAACGCGTTTGCCAAATCATTAAAGCGTAAAGTGCTGCCGAATGCGGATTTGGTGGCTCGAACGCGTATTGCATTATCAAATCACTGCCTTGATTTATTGGGTTTTGCCAAACGCTCAAATCAGCTTATAATTGGCGCAGACAAGGCATTAGACTTTCTCAAAGATAATGATGCTGCCTTTTTAATTGAGGCAAGTGACAGCTCAAATGATGGGCGGTTTAAATTGCTTTCGCGCCTTGGTGACAAAGTGGCGCAAAAACTTATTGGCTGTTTCACAATGGATCAGCTTTCGTCAAAATTAGGGGTGGCAAATTGCGCACATGTCGTTATGCGGCATGGAACATTTGCCAAGAATTACAAGGCACAAATATTGCGTCTTAAAGGTTTTATGCCGCTTTATGATGAAAATTGGATACGAGGATTAAATCACGATACGAACCCTCTTGAGATGCGGGAGATTTAGTTTTCAAATAAATATTGGTAAAATTGAATAACAAGACTTGATTTATTGGCGATTTTGATGGAAAAGCCCTGCAACGCCTAATGCAGGCAGATGGAACATAATGACTGATAATAACGAAAATGATCGCGGCGCAAATGCGCGTAAACCTCTTAGCCTTAACCGTGGTGGGGCAGCAGGCTCTACTGTGCGCCAAAATTTCTCTCATGGGCGCTCGAAAACGGTTGTCGTTGAGGTAAAGAAAAAACGTGGTGCTGATGCACCGGTTGCCACTGGTGCAAAGTCACCAACCCCAGGATTTGTGCCAAAAGCTGCACTAAAGCCAAGAACAATTACACCTACCCATGTTGAGCCAGTTCAAAATTCGGCTGGAAGTTTGTCGGCATCGGAAATGAAAGCGCGCCAAGAGGCGTTGGGGCGTGCGCGTGAACTTGAATTAGAGCGTCAGGAACGTGAACAACGTGAAGCCGAGGCGCGCGCAAAACGTGAAGAGCTTGACCGCCTTCGCCGCGAAGAAGAAGAGCGCATCGCCCGCCTTGAGGCTGAGAAAAACAAAGCTGCGGCATCTGTTGAAGAAGAAGTTGAAGAAGCTCCTGTACAACATGTGGCACAGCCTGTTCATGAGCCAGTCCAAAATCATCAAGAAGATGTACGCCCGGCAGCAGAACCTGCATATGAGCCAGAAGCTGAAGACAGTGAAGCTTCACCAGATATTTTATCATCACTTGGTGGTCGTGTTAAAAAACAAAAACAAGCACCGATAAAGGTTGTTCCTGCTTCACGTGATAAAAATGCGGCGCCGCGCCGTTCTGGTAAACTTACCATTACTTCTGCGCTTGATGGCGATGGTGAACGTCAACGTTCATTGGCATCTGTGCGCCGCGCACGTGAAAAAGAACGTGAACGTCGTATGGGCCGCACACAGCAAGAACCAACAAAACAATCGCGCGAAGTTGTAATCCCAGAGGTTATTACTGTTGCCGAACTTGCCAACCGTATGGCGGAACGTTTGACCGATGTTGTTAAATATCTGATGAAACAAGGTCAGATGATGAAAGGCACGGACATTCTTGATACCGACACTGCGGAATTGATTGTTGCTGATTTTGGTCATACACCAAGACGCGTTGCTGAATCTGACGTTGAAATTGGTCTTGAAGGTATTGAAGATACCGATGAAAACCAATTGCCACGTCCACCGGTTGTTACCATCATGGGGCACGTTGACCATGGTAAAACTTCATTACTTGACGCAATCCGCCAAGCTGATGTGGTTTCTGGTGAGGCCGGCGGCATCACCCAGCATATTGGTGCATATCAGGTTCGCTTGCCATCTGGTGACAAGGTGACATTCCTTGATACCCCTGGTCACGCGGCATTCTCTGCAATGCGTTCACGCGGTGCCGAGGTTACGGATATTGTAATCCTTGTGGTTGCTGCGGATGACGGCGTTATGCCACAAACTATCGAGGCGATTAACCACGCCAAAGCGGCGGGTGTTCCAATCATCGTTGCCGTGAACAAGGTTGATAAGCCCGATGCAAACCCAGAAAAAGTTCTTTCTGAATTATTGCAATATGACGTTGTCACCGAGAATTTTGGTGGTGATACCCAAGCGGTAGAAGTTTCGGCAAAACAAAAGAAAAACCTTGATAAACTTCTTGAAGCTATCATGCTTCAGGCGGAAATTATGGAGCTTAAGGCCAATCCAAACCGTACTGCCGAAGGTATCGTTATTGAGGCGAAACTTGATAAAGGTCGTGGCCCTGTGGCAACCGTTCTTGTTCACCGTGGTACATTGAAACGTGGTGATATTGTGGTTGCCGGTATGCAATGGGGTCGTATTCGTGCGATGACCGATGAACGTAACCAAGTGCTTGATGCCGCATTACCTGCGCAACCGGTAGAGATTTTGGGTCTTGATGGCGCACCAGAGCCTGGTGACCAATTAGTTGTCGTGGAAAATGAGGCGCGTGCGCGTGAAGTTACTGATTATCGTATTCGTTTGAAACGTGATCGTTCGCAAATCAAAACCTCTTCACGTTCTGGTCTTGAAACAATGTTGGCGAAAATCAAAGAGCAAAAGCTTAAAGAATTCCCATTCATTGTTAAAGCTGACGTTCAAGGTTCTGCCGAGGCGATTTCGGCTTCACTTGCTAAATTGAACAATGATGAAGTTGCGGCGCGCGTTATCCATCAGGGCGTGGGTGGTATCACCGAGTCTGACGTGCTTTTGGCAAAATCATCTGGTGCGGTTATTCTTGCCTTTAACGCACGTGCGGCAAAACACGTACGTGAGCAAGCGGAGAATGAAGGCGTTGAAATTCGTTATTATTCAATCATCTATAATTTGCTTGATGATGTAAAAGACATTCTTTCAGGTATGCTTGAACCAGAACGCAAAGAAACCTTCATTGGTTATGCTGAAATTCTTCAAGTATTCTCGATTTCCAAAGTTGGTAAAATTGCGGGCTGCCGCGTTACCGAGGGAACAATCAAACGCGGTTGTGGCGTTCGCTTGCTTCGTGATGATTTGGTTGTTCATGAAGGTAAACTTTCAACCCTTAAACGCTTCAAAGACGAAGTTTCCGAGGTTTCGGGCGGTCAAGAATGCGGTATGGGCTTTGAAGATTATCAAGACATTCGCGAAGGCGACCAAATCGAGTGTTTCGAAGTCGAAATTATTAAACGAAGCCTTTAAGTGCTTCTCCTCCCCTGTAAGTTTAACAAACGGGGGAGGTGGCTCGCGTAGCGAGGCCGAGGGGGCAAATGATAATGCTCCCTCAGTCGCCCGTGGCGACAGCTCTTTTTTATCAAAAAGAGTATAAAAGGGTTCAAAATGAAAAAAAGAAATTCAAAATCAAAAGAAACTTTGGGGCCAACCAACCGCCAACTTCGGGCGGGGGAAAATATTCGCCACGTATTGGTGAATATTATTGCGCGTGGTGAAATCCATGATCCGGCATTAAAGGGTATCTCTATCACAATTGGTGAGGTGCGCATGTCACCCGACCTTAAACACGCCAATATTTTTGTATCGGCATTGGGTGATGATAATCCTGAAATTGTTGCCAAGTCTTTGAACCATGCGGCGGCGTTTTTGCGTGGGCAAGTGGCGCATGAGATTGATGCCAAATTCACCCCGAAATTAAGATTTATTGCCGATAATTCCTATGATGTCGCGCTTAAAATTGATGGGCTTTTGGCGCAACCGCATGTGCAACAAGATTTGGACCGTAAAAATTTCACCCTTGATGAGGATGAGGAATTCTAATCTTGTCCAAGCGTAGAAAAAAGGGAAATGACATTCATGGTTGGCTAGTGCTTGATAAGGCATTGGAGCTAACCTCGACTGATGCGGTCAATAAGGTTAAACGTCTTTTGAATGCCAATAAATGCGGTCATGCCGGAACGCTTGACCCCCTTGCAACCGGGGTTTTGCCTATTGCACTTGGTGAAGCAACCCGCACGGTTGCTTGGCTTATGGAAGCACAAAAAACCTATGAATTTACGATAAAATGGGGTTCTAGCACCACCACCCAAGACGCAGAGGGTGACGTGGTTGCAACCTCAGAATTGCGCCCAACAACACAGGAAATCGAAAATATTATCCCTGAATTTTTGGGAGAAATCGATCAAATCCCCCCTAAATATTCTGCCATTAAGGTTGATGGTGAACGCGCCTATGATTTGGCGCGCGATGGCGAGGAATTTGAACTTGCGGCACGTAAAGTTCAAACCTACGAATTAAAATTGATAGCAAATGATAGCATTTCAGCGTCTTTTTTTGTTCGTTCTGGAAAAGGGTTTTATGTGCGCTCTTTGGCGCGCGATTTATCCCACAAATTGGGGGCAGAGGGGCATATTATTCACCTTAGACGGACTTCTGTTGGGCCATTTAAACAAGAAACAGCGATAACACTGGAAAATCTTGAAAAAATGTGTATAGACGCCCCTGCGTTGCAATTACTTTTGCCTTTTGAGACGGCACTGGGCGACATCCCGGTGCTTGCCATTAAAGAAGCAGAGGTTTTTGACCTACGGCAGGGGCGTAAAATTTTGGTTCTTCCACCCCAAATGGATGAATTAAAGGCCAAGCGCAGACCACGTAATATTTCGGGGCAAGATATGTCCCGTGCGGTATTGGCGGTTTGTGATGGTGTTGCGATTGCCTTGGGCGACGTGCGGGCGGGCTATTTTCAGCCGTTCCGCGTTTTTCAAACTTAAAGAAAGTATATAAGATGTCGATTACTAAAGAAGCTAAAGAAGCGGTTATCAAAGCGAATGCTTTGTTTGAAGGCGATACTGGTTCTCCTGAAGTGCAAATCGCGGTTCTTACCGTTCGCATTCAAAACCTTACCGAACACTTCAAAGCCCATAAAAAAGACAATCACTCACGTCGTGGTTTGTTGACTATGGTGGCTTTGCGTCGCCGTTTGCTTGATTATGTTAAATCGCGTGATGTAAAACGCTACCAAGGCATAATCGAAAAACACGGCCTACGTCGTTAGAAATTTCAGACCCCATCAGCAATGATGGGGTCTTTTCAACTAAAATATAGATTTCGTCGTTTTTTTACGGCGCTTATTGATTTCGTAAAGAAATCAATTCAATGTTTGCTCTTCTACATGGGGTAGGAAAGCAATTGGCAAAATGCCAAATCGGGGAAAGGGTTCCCCAATATGTCGGGTAATATCAGAGGGCTGGTATTATCTTGTAAGGAAGTTAAATGTTTAATATCGAAAAAGCATCTATCGAATGGGGTGG
>APMI01000387.1_pt1 | contig 48714 bp, 34 predicted proteins | sample 667938 | NCBI WGS metagenome assembly APMI01 (sample SAMN01084076, study PRJNA167559) | wastewater metagenome | biome: Wastewater | place: Denmark: Ejby Moelle, Odense | collected 2011-11-28
AAACTGTGCGTTGACTTTGGAAGCATTCTTGTTTGCGCAGCAACCCTTTGTGCGGCATTTATAATACCAAAGTTTCTTTGCTTTTACAACATAGCCGGTATAACCTTCACCACAATGCGGGCAATGCATAAAGACTTTAAGCGGTATCTGAGCGATTTCTTTTTGATGTGCAACACCATATTTATTTGCAGCGGCTCTGATGTTATTTACCTTCAGAAAAACTTCTTTTGAAACCAGCTTTTCATGCTGGCCATCAATCAAACGTCCATTGAGCATTTTATTTGCAATCAAACCACAGTAAAATGGATTACTGAAGGTCATACTCAGTTTTTGTTTGTAGATGTTTAAACCCTTTGCTTTGAGTTGAGCAAGGATTTCTTCGTTTTTCATGCCCTGCAATTTCCATTCAAAAGCTTTACGCAACAGTTTCCCTTCTTTATTGACAACAATTTTGCGTTCACCATTACTGCGAATTATATCATAACCCATTGGAGGTTTCATGCACCAGATACCACGTTCCAGTTTTTCTTTAATACCAGCAACAGCTCTTTGTTTTCTTAATTCATTATCGTATTGCGAAAACAGGAACTGCATGTTTTGCTGAAACACACCACCAGGATTACTTGTATCAATGGGCTGTGTAACAGCAACAATGGTAACACCATATTTTTCACGCAAGTCCTGTGCAAGTTTAATAGCTCCGCCACCTGTGCGGCTAAAACGATCTAAGAGATAAACAAGGATATGACTGATCTTTCCTTTTTGTTTGCGGATATACTCCAGCATTGACTGGAACTCTTTGCGTCCATCCGTCTTGGCACTTTCATAAGTGCCACCAAAAAAGTTCAGGATGTCAAAACCATTACGTCCTGCAAACTCTTCAATTGTTTTTCGTTGCCAATCCAGGCTGAGGTTTTTATCAAACTGTTCTTTGGAAGAAACACGGGTATAAACAACGGCTCTTTTAACAGTAGAAGCGAACTGAGGTGTATCTTTTTTCTTGCTCCATTGGGCGAAAAGTTCATTGGTGATCATGCGGCTTTGTTTTGCTGATTCAAATATACAGTTTGTTGATTATCAATGGAATGTAAGTTTTCATAACAGGCAGTTTCCACTAGTAGTTTTGCCAGCATTTTAATATTGCTGACCACTTCTTCCGCTTCCGTAGCGGATAGGTTTTCAAGTCCTGGGGTGTTCCGTACTTTTTCAACTGACAGAGGTTCACGTTTTGCTTTTTGTCTTTCCTGAATTAAGGAAAAAAGTTTTGCTTCTTTCGTTGTGTTGTTGATGTTTTTCATGTGGTAGGTGTTAGGTTAAATAAAAATGCGGCTGCTTTAAACCGTTTAAAATAGCCGCATATAATTCAAATTATAATTATTAGAAGATGTCGATTTCGCCGCCCTGGTTAAACCTGCCGAACTGTACGGCTTTTCCTTTTTCCGGTACTTCGATGACCACATCCACATCATGCTGGAAACTATTTTCTCCACGAAAGTTTCCATTCTTGGTCGACTGAAAAATATAGATGAATGATTTATCCGGGTACTGTTGTTTTAGTTTGTTCAGGTCTTCAGGTTTTAGCTGAAGCTTGTTCACGCTGTCCAGGAAAATAAAATCATAACGGTTGAGGTTAGCCGGCAGGATGGAAGCAACGGATAAGTTGGGATGAGCTACTGATTTTTCACGCAGCTTTTGTTGCAGCGTTAAATCCAGCCCTTCTTCTTTTGCTACATACAATACCTTGCCATGATGTCTTGCCAGGTAACCGGCAAAATCAATACAGAGATAAGACTTACCCATTTTAGGTTTACCGAAGACCATTGCTGTAAAGTTGGAAGAGGGATCACCAATCAGATCGAACCACTTTCCCTGTAAACCGATGGTATTAAACTGCAGGTTTGCAAAATCCATGCTGTTCATAACAGCAGGTTTGGATGGGATGCCTTTTAATGTAGTACAATTGCAACCAAGAATACCATTTAGGCCATTGAGTTCATTTGGTTCGATGGATAATGTTTTTTCAGAAGGGTTGTTTAAAAAGGATTCTAAGTTTTTAGTGATCAAAGTAAGCTCATCTATATATGGATCGTTAGCAGGTATTTTTTGTTTATCCACCATGCGGGTAATCCGTTGTAATAAACCATCTGCTTTTTTCTTCATGCCAGGTTTACCATTGAGGTTGATATAAGCCTTGATCAGAGAAACACTTGAAAATACCTTTTCTGTACCAACGATTTCTTTTAACTGGTTGTGCGTTTCCTGTGAAAGTTCAATTTTAGTTTTTGCTTTCATAGTATTATAAAGATCAATCAGTTTTTTCTGGATCATGCGTATCTGACCAGCATGAACAGAAGTTTTACGGATACGTTTTTCTAAAATGGCTTTTTGCAAAGAGTTGACAAAGCGTAAAACATCTTCCTTTGTTTTTGTTTTACCATCGAGATTTACAAAGCGGCGGATGAAGCGGATTTCATCTGGGATGCGCTCAACCATTGTTACAGCAGGAGCAGCAGCTTCTTTTTGTTTGTGCATTGCCTTTTGCTTTTGCAATGTTTCTTCAATCAGTTTTTTTTCGTCCTCTTGTTGTTTTGCTTTGGTTGTTTGCTTCTTTGTGGCTTTGGACGTATTATTTACATATTCATTGAGCTTTGATAAATAAAGATCAATCGTTTTCTTAATGGCTTCGCTGCTTTGATAGGAAGTCCATGACGATCCATTGCTGGTTGCTTTTACAATAAATTCATGGCCTTTGATTAATGCAGCAGGCATCCCGTTAAAGTCAACGGACTTGATTTGTTCAAAATAATTATTGGTGTTTATCATTATTTTTCAGGTTTTTTGGAAGAAAAAATATTGTGTGATATTTTTATAAAAAATTCATAGTATGAAAAATCAAAATCCAGTTTTCAAGAAATCAGAATTGCTCGTTCCTGCTGAAGTAATTTTAATCAGTTTTTCAGTTGGCTTTATTTTTTGTGCGCTCTTTCAAAAGCGAAATTGATTGCTGTTACCTGTTTCTGATTTTTAAGCTGCAAGTAATTCCAACTCCAGCATCAGTGCTTCTGCTTCCAGTTCCATTTGAAAAACATTGTTTTCCTGTTTTTCTTCTGTAGTATCTGGTAATTCAATTTTTTTCCTGTTGCTGTATTTTGTTTCAGCATGATGTAAATCTTTTAACTGGTGTGCATGAACAGTTACCGATAAGGAATGATTTTTTTGCAGCAGTTCCACCAACTGATCTATTTTAGAATAATGCAGCAATGCCACCATCTTATCTGATACTTTTTCAAAATTGTTTTTCTCTACTAATTGTAAAATCTGTTGATCCAGGTAAATGTCTCCGCCTTTTGCACGGGATGCAGCAATGATGAGTTTATAATAATCTCCCTGCCGGAAAAAAGACAACCCGTTACTGGTCATTAAATGACCGTGATACGAAAGTGATTTAATCAGTGGTAATGCTTTTAAAACAGGCACGACTACTTTATCCTGTACCTGTTCAGCAGGGTTCCAGTTTTCAGGAAGCAGGATTCCTTTTTTTGTTTCTCCATCAATCGTTGTATAACTCACCAGTTTGCCTTTAAAATCAGAGAACGCCTGCAAGAGATTACCCGTGATGATATGACGTGTTCTTCTGTCAGCATTATTTTGTTTGCAGTATTCTTCCCAGTTTGATAGAAACATTTTGAAGGAGTGTTGTGCCACATCTGTACTTGCCCCGATAATTGCCATCACATCTTCAGAATAAGAAGCAGGGATAGCCAGGTATTTTGCACTGCTGGCAATGGCAAAACGTAACTTGATGGCAGAAGGAGCAAACGGATTTTTCTTTTTCAGATCAATCATAAATCCTAAAAACACAGCAGGGATCAGTTCATGACCATTGTTATAAGTCTCTACTGGAAAATTTAAACTGCGGCCGGTATAATAAAAATGAAAGATCCGTTGCAGGTATTGTTTTCTGTTAAGTGCGGTTTTTGTCAGCTGATCTTTTTTTGCCATTCTTGCTGTTTGTAATTCATGCTCCCGTTCTTTACAGGCTGCATGATAAGCCGCATCACCCTGTTTGTTTTTTATTTTCAGCATAGCTTTTTCTTCCGGTATCTGTACGATCAGTTCATCATACTTTGCATCCGCTTCATTCAGTTCAGATTGAAGTGTGTCAGCCTGGTACTCTTCAAACTGTTCAATTAATTCAGCTTGCAGTTGTTTGGCTTCTTTTCCTTTTAAGGTTTCCTGCAAAAGATTTTCCAGTTCAACAGCAGAAAAAGGTTTTTTGAGCACATTGGCTTTTACTGTTTCTAACATACTGTCTTCACCAAATGCACTGTCCGATCCTTTACCCATCTTGATGACTTTACTGGCAGTTGTTTCAGCTTCGAGATTCATCGCTTCCACTTCCAGGTCATACTCACCGGTTTGTTTTAAGTACTCCGTAAAATCATTGTAACGCTCAGCCACTTCATTATAAAAATCCTGCTGCATTTTTGTTGACAGCACGGCCACACGTCCAGATACTTTATGTGCTGCATCTTCCATCATCATGCCTTCACTTCCACTATCTGCTTTTGCATCTTTTAAATGCAATGGATCATCGAGTAAATCATTGATGTCTTTGTTTTCAAGCAGGTAATCTTTGACGATCTTATCACCATACTTATTTAAAAAATCTGGCACATCTAAAATGCGGGAAGAGTTTTTCTGATTGGAAGCAGTATTTGCATCGAGTGATTTTAATTTCTTTTGCAACATCATCATGAGCCGCTTTTCAGCAGGGATAGCAGAAGTGACATAATCATAAATCGGTTGCAGGATTTGTCCTGTACGGTTGATGCGTCCACGTTTCTGCACTTCGGTATTAATATCCAGTTCAGCCTGGAGTACAATCATCACACGTTGCTTTACCTGGTCTTTGTGAACTTTTGCAGTAGGGATGGCATGAGCGGATGCACCGGTGGAACCGGATTGATTAATCATGAGTACATCCACTTCATTGTTATTAAACTGACGGAATGCATCATTGGTGTTGATGCGTTTTCTTGCAAGCACTAATGCCTTGGATGCTTTCCAGTTCAGTTGCAGTTCATATTTTCTTCCCGTTACTTCTGCAACAGTATAACCGGCTTTCTTTAACTTCTGGATGATGGCATCAATAGGAGAGATCGTTATGCCGGTAGAAGCAGTTTGTATGCGTTCACTGATACGTTGATATTCAGTTTGTGCTTCAACAGGTAAATCAGCAATTGAAAACTTCTTAAATACTGATTTGCCATCCACATCTTTTTCCGTGTAACGCAGGATGCCTTCGAGACCACGTCTTAATACTTCTGCAAAATCAGCATTGATGGTATCACCATCAGTAACCGGCAATCCTTCTTCATTTTCCATCCCTTCAATAAAACTCCCCATTGTGGAAGCAAAAGCAATCACTGGTTTTTTACCTTCTTTTAATCGCTGAATGGCACGATCAGCTACTGCCTCAGCTTTAAGCGAAAACAACATCTGGTTAATCACCTGGAATACCTTGGAAAAATAAGGCAGGTTATCTACACCGGCCTGTGAAGTACCTTCCCGCATTTCCACTTCCTTGCCTTCCGCCACCGCAATCTTATCTAATTCCTCGACCTGGTTATCAATAAAATTGGATTGAAACGCAATGATGTCACGGAGGATTTCAGTGATATTATCGGCAATGGCTTTGTGTTCTTCCGCTTTATCATCAAGAGAAATATAATTGACTTCCACACCTTCAAAACTGCGTTCACGCCGGATCATTTGTCCCTCAGCCACCAGTTGGGAAGAAAGTACTTCCTGCAAAGCCACACCACCTCTTGTGATGGCTTCCACTAAATCATCCTTACTCATGTTGCAATCAGCAATAGAAGTTTTCATGGCATAGATGGGCATGTTATCAGGACGTTTGGCAAAAGTGGCGGAGAGAAACACAACCCCTTTTGTATGTGCCACCACATGCTGTAAGAACTCTCCTGTATTAGATGAGCCACTGGAGTTATGTGCTTCGTCCATGATGAAAATATTTCCTTCGGAGATGGCACGCAGAAAGTTCGGTTTTTCCGGTTTTTTCTCCGGTGAATTAAACTGCGAATAAGTCGCCACTACAAAATCATATTTAGCAGGAACTGTACGGTCTGCAATGATCGCATTCTGTTCAGTCACTGCCGGAGCCTGGTAGATTACATTACCTTCTTCATCCTTAATATCTGTTTTGGATTCTTTGCTGTTTACAATGAAAGGTTTGAAGTGAGCAGAACCGATGGCAGCAAGGTCACGGTAAATATCAGAGAACAGGTTGGCTTTCTCTGTAAGAAAGACCGGTTGCATTCCCTGCATTACTGCATAACGGATCATGGCAGCTGCCACACGTCCTTTACCAATCCCTGTCTGATCACCGATGATCATCCCTTGTCCTCTTGCTTCGATATTATAGATTGCCATTGCCACCGCATCAATCTGTTCAGCAGAAAGTACTTTACACAAAGCAGCTTTGTTGGGATATTTTAAACGGTGACGGACAAAGTTGTCAATATCACCACCTACTTCTGCTTTAATATCAAACACGGCTTTTTTTGTTTCAAAAGCCATGCTGTCGGGAACCTGTGTGTTTAACACAATACAACTTTCTGATGCAGGTTCATAAGGAGCGCCTAACTCTTCGCCCTGCTGGAATAAATTCATTAAGTCTTTTGCTTCCTGTTCAAGTGTTTTCATTGGTTGAGTCAGTTCATCAGCAAGGATGATCGTAAATCCTGCTTTGGTAATTTTTTCTTTGGATGCGTTTAATAGATGCGCAGGGATGCGTATCACACGTACCTGTTTGCCATTAAGCATAAATGAATAAGCAATCAGTAAATCAGTTTCTCTTGTTATCTGTAATGCGTTTTCACCAACAATGAAGTAATCCTTTTCATAAGGGAACAACACTACTGCACCCGGATGCTTTTGTTTGATCTCTTGCAGTTGCTGCTCAAAGAGCAGCACTTTTTGTTTGAGTGGATTTGTGTTGCCAAATTCCATTGCTGTAACAACACGATCATACAACTCATCAAAGGTGCTGACCTCTTTGTCTTTTTCTGCATTGTAAAGTGGTGCTGCACCTTCCGCAACAGCTTTACGTCCGTTGATTAAAATGAGCCTTACATCAAAGGATGTTCCCTGGCGTGAATACAACTTCGATCCGTTGATGTTGATGGTATCCATCACATTGTAACGGCTGCAGAGATAGTTAAAGAAGATACGGTTCTTACCTGCCTGGATACGGCCTTTCTCATCCCACGCTGTATGACCACCGATGATGATCGCAGCCCTGCCATGATCTTTCATACAATCCAATGCACGGAGTGCCATTACATGTTCCAGTGGTTTAATCGGGAATGTATCATACATCACGTTAGTGTCCATCATACCAAAGGGAGGGTTGGTAATGACTGCATCAAACATTTTTTCAAATCCACGGAAAGCTTTGGTTGCATCCTGGTTTAATACCTGTTTAAACCCCTGTGTTTCTAAATTGCTTTTGCGTAAAGAATCAATTTCATTGACGGTACATTGAGAAGGATGTGCAGCAATGGTGAGTAATCCATTACCTGCGGATGGTTCAAACACACTCACAGCTTCATGCAGATGACAGAACACACCTGCGAGATAACCAATCGGTGCAGGGGTGGAGTATTGCTGCAATAAAATCGATTGTGAAGTACGGTGAGAGAGATTCACCTGCGATTGATAAAGATCAACAATGGAATCAAAACGCTCTTTTGTAAATGCTCCTGTCGCAAGTACTCTTGCACGGTTCACAATGGCAAGCTCCGTCAGTTCTTTAACCGTTGTTTTATCAGTTATAAAAAAAGAAGCAGCGAGTTTTTCAACAGAAGACTTGTTGTGTTTTGTTTTCTGTTCCAATGCAGCAGTCATTGCCTGTACAAATTGCTGATTGCTGTTAATCAGCATTGCAGTTCCTGATAAACCAAGAAGACCTTCATCTGCAAAAGACAGATGAGCATCCATTGTAATAATCAGGTGATCAAGTAAACGGATTTCCATCAGTGCTGCACTTTCTTTGAGTTTGCTTGTTATTTGTTCATCTGCTTTAGAAGGTTTGAGATTACCGGAAGGATGGTTATGCGCAACGATCATGGAGACAGCTGCACATTTAAGGGCTGTACCCAGAATAATGCGGATATCGGCAATTGTACCGGTGATGGAACCTTTTGAATGCCGGTAATAACCAATGACATGATTTGCATGGTTGAGGTAAAGAACAATAAACTGTTCCTGTAATTGTATTTCCCCTTGTGAAAATGTGGTGCGTATAAACCTTGCAACAGCAGCAGATGAAGTGATTGCTTCAGACAAAAATTTTCCCGAACTGCGGTAATACGAAACCTGCAGTTCGGGAACCTGTACCTCCGGTATATCTCCCAAAACGATTTCAGGAAGGGTTGTGTAATTCATTCAACTTTACTTTAGTCTTTGCTTTTATTATCCAGAACAAACATCAAAGCAGCACAAACACATCATGTTGTTTATTCACCGAATCCATATTGAATCGCATTAAACAAAACGGTGGAACGTTCATCCCAGATATGAATAAACTGTTTACCACCGCCAGCCCATTCAGAAGCAATCAGATCATTGCTGCGTGTGATACGCTGGATTGCCCATTCTGCATTTGTCCGCACTCCATTGCCATTATGCCATCCTTTATAAATCACGTTGGGATTGGATTCATCAATAAGCGTAGGTTCTTCGGTGAGCTGAAGAACAGGTTTAGTGCTGACATAAGTTTGAATAAAACTTGTTTTTTGCAGAATACTGTTCAATACAGCAAGACTGTCTTCACAACAGGTGCTTTGAGCTGCATTTGCTGCCATACACTGAATCAGTACATCCACAATTTCTTCTGCGGTTTGTCCGTTGGGTGGGCTTCCAAGCGGATGACGTACATAAATATTTTTCAGCGGCCCTTCACCAATATCCAGGCGAACAGTTAATTCATCAATGATGTCAATTGTTTTAACCTGTTCCTTACGGATCATTAATGATTTGTTGGGATATTGAATAACAATCAGTCCGCCTGTATCGAAAATAAAACTGTTGGTCATGTTTTATCGTTTTGTTTGATCAGATACTTTTTCTGCAATGCTTTCACCAATGATGGAACCGATAAAACCACCCATCATTACATAAGGAACAGAATCTTTATTGGCCTCCCTTGCATACCAGTAAGCAACAAGGGAAGTCAAAAGTGTGCACATCGAGACAATGGTTTTTTCTTTCATGTGATAATTCATTACTGCTTTTAGCCACATAGAATTCGCCATAAAATTTTTTCAGCGTTTGTTTTAAGTTGATTCCAAAATTTTATGGCTCATTTCACGGTGTTTTTCTTTTTTAAGTTTTGATTAATGGATGGCGCTGTAGGTAACAGCGCCGGATAGCAGGAGCAGGAATCCTTTCAGAAAACGGTTCGTTCGCTTTTGCCGTTTGTATTGTTTTGCAAGATCTTTTTGCTGTACAAGTAAGGTTTGATTGGCAGCAACACAGTTTTGCAAACTGTTTTTCAGTTCATCATATAATCTGTCTTTTGTGCTGATCACAGCATCCTGGAAACTGATCTTTTGTTCAAGCGATTGAATCGCCGATTCATATAAGCTGTCTTTGACCGAACTGTTTTTTAAATAAGCTTTCGAAGTTGTAACCAGCGAATCGTACACCGGTGACAGTAAACTGTCTGCTAATACTTCTGCCTGTTGTAATACCTGCTCTAAACTGTTTTGCAGTAAAGCAGATTTTTGTTTGACTTTGTTTAACTCTGTTTGTGTAACAGCCAACTGTTGATCAAGCTGTTTATTTTTCTGTTGAAGTGAATCAACAAGATGAAATGCTTTTGCTTCCAGTTGCTTTTTCTGCAAAAGCAATTCCTTGACATCACTTGTGGGATGAATAACCAATTGATCATTTTTTGTATCAAAGGGATTGAACAGGGCCAGAAGCAGGGTGATAAGTAATGCTGCTGCTGAAATGGGATAAAAGATGTTTTTCATTTTGATTTATTAACGGTTTTGTGTTTTTGATGTGTGATTACTGGTCTTTCTGAGAAAAATTTTTTCGTTCAAGCGAATAGCCAAAATAACCTGCTGCCACCAGGCTGGTAAAAGAGTAGAACATAAATTCAGGAATGGCTTTGTTATAAAACTGCTGTGCAATCCAGCTGATGATCATCACTATCACCAGCAGTGCATTCACCGATTCTCTCAATGAAAAGTCGCCGTTCTTGTCACGGAAGATTTCCTGTAAAAATTGTTTCATGTTTGTTGTTTAAAAATGAATGAGTGTGGATTAATCCTGCATCACCTTGTAACCGATCACTGCTGCACCAGTACCTACAAGCAGTGCAGAGAGCAGGATTATTCCTTTTTTTTTGTGGCCCTTTCGACTGCCCGTTCATCCAGCAGTGTATAAGTAAACTGGTTGCCATATAACTGACGGTGCCGTTCACAGAGCGACATGAACTGGTTAAAATCCACAGCAGAGGCAAAGACCTGGCAACCTGCTGAATACTGATCTACTGTTTTGGTAGTGCCATTTTCTGCTGCACGATGAATGTTGATACCAAACATGCCCTTGTCCTGGCGGCCATTCATAAAATCCAGAACAGCATTACGGTCATAGTCGCGCATAACGGTGACAGGCAGCCGTTGTATCAGTGCCATGTATTTACCACGATGCAGACCGATCATATAGGCATTGAGGTATTGTCCTTCTTTTAAAATGGCTGTACCCTGCGGGTTCATAGGGTTTTGCAACCAGTAAGTACCGGGATCAGTGGTGGCAGCAAAACGTTGTTCCACCAGTTTACCCTCACTGTTATGAAAGAACACATGAATGCTGTCATCAAAACGATTCGGCAACACACTGTTGGTACGGATGCCAACAATGTTGAGTTCAAAAGGACGGACAAAAACGCTGTATCCTTTTTGCAGAAGGATGTCTTTTAAAGTGTTGTTCATAGTTGTTTGTTAGGGGTTAAGCAACGGCTATATCCGGTTCGTAATTTTTGATCCATTCTTTGACCGAAAAGCCAGGACAGGGCACAGCTGCTTCCAGGTCACTGTGACCAATGATCACTGCCGCAGGATATTTAATAGAGAGCACCAGCAGTTTATTAAACAATGCTTCTTCCTGCACAGGTGTACGTGTATCACCCAGGTTACCTGTTTTGTTTCTTCCTCCTGCATAAGCCACATGGATGGCTTCATTGTCAACAGCAGGAATGTTTTTAATGATGTCGTTTTCTGAATGGATCTTTTTGATTTCACCACTGCGTTCAACGACATAATGAAAGTCGCCGTAGAACTGTGAAACCTTTGGATCGAATGTGGCTGTACTGTGTACAACAATGTGACGGATATGTCTTTTCATAGATTGTTTTATTACGGTTATAAATAGCGTACTGATTTTGATTCGACTAAAAAGTAATTGCCTTTGTTTTCAAACAGCGTATAATCCAGTCGTCTGCTGACTTCATTACCTAACACTGTATTAGCAGGCACAGCAACTGATTCTTTTGCATTCAGCCAAACAGTAGAAGCACTGCTGGTGACAATGGGTTTGCCATCAATACCCGACAAGCTCCATTTGTTACCATCATACTGCAAACCAATCCGCAGAAATTCAAACTTGATTTTTTCTTTATCAGCAGCTTTGGTAAAACTGTTGAGTAAACCGTTGACAATGGTTTGTCTTACACCATTGATACGTCCCAGCTTAAACTGCTCGTTCGCTGTGTTGTAATCATCGGAAGAAGTTAATTTTTTCAGTAGTGAAATAGTTTGATTCAGGTCTCTGGTAATCGCTGCTTTGTACAACTCTTTCCCAATTGTTGCTGCATCTGTGTTTGATTTGGATGATTGTGTCAGTACATTAAACATGCTTTCAGTAATTGTATCGGGCATGTTGATTTTTTTTAGTGCATTGGCTACCTCCGAACCAAAATCACCATCTGCGCCATATTTAGGAAGTACAGAAGAACCATAACGGTTGATGAGTGCGAGCTGCAATTGTTTCACTTTCTCACCCTTGCTGCCTTTCTTCAACGGGAATGCATCATTACGTGCAGGTGTTGTGGACTGCGCTGTTTTTTTTACTGCTGCAATTTTTGGTTGCAGTGCAGTATATACCTGGGTGTTTGCAACGGGTGTCTGGATTTTACTCAGCAAAACATCCATGTCTGTTGAACCGGATTGTTTTTTCTTTTTCAGGTACTGCCAGCCAAAATATCCCAGTAAACCTGTTACACCAATGGCAACAGAAGCAATAACTATTTTCTTTTTCGACGATTTACCTTTTGTTGTTTTCTTTTGTTTCATAGGGTACGGTTATTAAGAACAGCTTTAAGCTGTTGGTTTTTGCTGTATCAGTTCCATCATGGGTGCATATTCCCAGAACTCCAGTTCAGCTTTTAAATCACTGCTGAGTTCACTACCATATTCTTTTTTATAAGCAGCAGCTACCTGTAAAAAATCTTTCTGTGTCGGGATTTCCATAAAGACAGCTTTGATGGCTTCTTCATCTGTTCCCGGTAAGAACCAGTAGGTTTTTTCAAAAGCAGCATGCAGGCGTTTTGCCCAGGACTGGTATTGAGTGCTGCTGATTGTTGAACCGGCAGCAAATAAAATCGTATCAGGCTTGGCCGCCAGTATGGCAATAGCTTCATTGTATTCACTGGTGGTTAACTCGCTTTTTAAATCAGCCATTAAACTGGCATTGTACAAGGTCTGATAAGACTGAATTACTTTTTTAAACAATTCCTTGGTAGGTATTTTACGCATCACCATGCGGACTGTTTCTTCATCAGTACCCCAGCCAAAATAATTATCGTTTTCAAAAGCCATTTTCAACTGTTGTGCAAAAGCAGCAGGATTACCTTCTTCAAATGTTTTCTTCTGTTCTTTGGAAGCCCTTGCTTCACGGATCAGGTTTCTTCCCAGCCAGATACTGCCACCCAGCACAACCAGCCCGATCAGGGCATAGATCATGTTTTCTTTTACAGAACTGTTTGGTTGTGCTGAAGTGGAAGTTGCTTTCAAGGGAAGAAAGGTTAGAAGTGGATTAAACACCTAAATACTTTTTAGCCATTGCTGTTTTTACAGGATCATGCTTCACAATATGCGCCAGCCTGGAAAGTTCTTTTGTACTGAGTTTTTTTGCCAGTACAGAAATGGCTTCCATTTTCTGATCGGCTTCCTGTTCTGTTTTTTCTTCCAGTGTTACCTGGTACTTAAATGATTTCATGGTTTTTTAATCAGTTCTTTTTTTGTTCAATCAGTGTAAGGATTTCTTGCAGCAGGGAAGGGTCATCAACAATGGCATTGATGATGATGTTAAACTGGGCTGCCTGTTCCCTGTTTAAGCATTGTTCAAATTTGCGCAGGTAGGCCAGTTGTCTTTTTTCTTCTTCTGTAATGTCAGCGGTACTGTTTTTTTCAATGGTAATCTGTGAATCACTTGCAGGTGCTGAAGCCTGCAGGCGTTCTTTTTCCTGGTTATCCTGTTCAATGATACCGGTGAGTGCTTCACCTCCTGGTATCTTGGATAACATCTGCGGGTTACGCCGCACAAATCCTTCCAGTGCAACCGAAGCAAGTTCACCAAGGTTGATGTTGCCGAGTTTGAACTTGTTGTCTTTGAGGTGACGGATTTCTTCTTCCAGTTCTTTGGAATATTTTTCCAGCTCAGCTGTTTCTTCTCTGGCATCCTCCAGTTCTTCTTTCAGACGGTTTAACTCGTATTCACGGTCACGGGCTTCCAGGCGTTGCTGGATCATATCTTCTATTTCACCAAGCCCGTTCAGTGATTTTTCTGTTTTGTTACGCTGCACCATATAACAATACTGATCGTTACGTGGTGACAGATGCGAGTTATAAATCAGGATGCGGACTTTCTCGGTGTCTTCATTCATGTAAAACTCATAGCTGTCAAACTCTTTTGGATCGTCTGTTTTAGAAACCACTTTCAGATTGTCTACAAAGATTTCAAAGGGACGTGCTTGTCCTTTCTCAGCCTGCGCTTCTAAGAAGTGTTTGAGCTTATCAATCTTTAACTGGTCATATACATCATTGGTTACGGGCATCTTGATTCAGGTTTACAGGTATAGCTTGTAAAAAACGGGCATTGAGGGGGCTGAGAGACAGGTTGGTAATCCTGATCCTTCCCCGGTGTTCATATTGCAGTTCGTTGGCATGATCTTCATTGAGATCAAACAATCCCACATCACTTTCAATACGCAGATCATTTTCCGGCTCAATCAACAGGAAGACCTGGTTGTAAGCCGTAATCTCACGTACTTCTGTTGGCTTCAGCAGCAGGTGACGGAAACGGATCAGGTATCGTGAACCATAACCCATTTCCTGCATACGCCTGCGGATATAATCTAAAGCGAGTTCTCCAGTCATGATTGCTCTTTTTCAAACCAGATAATCAGGTTCAGTTCATAGTTGAGATCCTTGCCGTGAAGGAGTCCCAGTTCATCTTTGTAATACGCTTCAAGGATCGGTGATTCTGTTTCAATCAACACTTCTGTTGCATAGCGTTTTCTTCCTTTTAACCATTCTCCCGGCATTGAACCAACGAATGTGTAATCGGCAAAGCGGATATTTCTGTCATCACGGAATACTTCAGACTGATAGAAAATATCAGTCGCATCAGGACTTTGTAAAGCCAGTACACCAGCTTTCTCCTGGCGACGGATCGTAAACAACGGATCATAGGTTAACAGCACTGGTGGCGGATCAACAGGATCAGGTGGTGGAGGCGGTGGTGGAGCAGCAGAACAGGAACCAGTACCTGAAGCAAAAAAGGAATGCTGATTATCCACTGTCACTGTCATCAGATCACCCGCACTGCTTGCTGTTGGTTTGTAATTGTGATTATTACTTCCATACTGACTCCATGTTGCAAGTGTGGTGTTGTTGATTGCAGCCGCCACTTTAGCAGCAATAGAAGCAGGTGTATCACCATCATCTGCAACAACAGTTAACACAACAGAATAAACACCCGTATTGTAACTGAAACCGGGATTCACCGCAGCACCCACCTGGAATACTTGTGTAAGTTCTGCACCTGCAAGTGTACTGCTCAGTTGAGTAAACGAGGCAGCGCCCGGATTGGGACAACTGTTATTTGATGTTGTACCACTGCCACCAGGATCACCCGACGAACCATCTGGTATGACTGCTGTTGTTTGATCTTCTTCTATAATCTGCGCATCCGTATAACAAACCACACTGGTTTCAACAGCTATGATTTTTTTCACTGTGCCTGGTAACGCTACCTGGAAATAATTAATCTCACCCTTTCTTGTGATCTTCTGTTTTTGTAGTATCGCTGTTTGCTGTAACATGCTGTTAAGTTGTAAGTTGTAAGTAGTAAGTCATAGGTTATAAGTAATAGGTTGTAAGTAAACGCAAGGCTTTTAACTTTTGCCTTTTTACTTATCACTTATTACTTATTACTTACAACTTATTACTGCCTTACCTCTACATCTAAATACAGTGACACACGATACACAACAAAAGCAAGTCTTGTATCAGGATTGTCTTTGTATTCCACTTTTACTTTGAAGTTGCCTGGTGCAATACCACCCAGTGAATAATAACGATCATTGGGAGAAACGTTTAAGCCACTCATCAGCAGTTTGCTTTCATAAGCTTCGGGGAAGATTTCTTCACTGTTGATTTCCACTTTGGCAGAGCCACGGTAATACATCAGGTCATCACGATCAGACGTAAAGAGGATACCGTGAATCTTCTCCACTGTTTTATCCAGCTCAAATGTTTTTGTGTGTAATTCGTTAGCAGCAGTCACATCAATATCATAACGCTTTTTGATCCGTTTGTTCATGCTTTGTGTTTTTAAGCGACAGATCCACCCGCAGTGCGGTAGATCATCAGCAGTTCATTTTTATTTTTTTCATTCTGTCCGTAACCAGCTCCCGGAAGTGAAGCCCATTCTTTGCGGCATTTCTGCAAGGCATCATGAATTCGTCCCGCCATCACATCTTCCAGTGCTTTTCTTCTGCGGATCAGTTCAATGGCTGCTTTATCCTGGCTGAGGGGACTGAAATCTGGCAAACCGATTTTTTGTTGCAGTTCTGTCCATGTCTTGCTGAGTATCTGGTAAGCACCTGCGGCTGTACTGGTAATGCCCCATTTTTTTGTGGCCCTGTTGGGATGTTTGGATAAATCATTAACCAATCCACCACCAAATAATTTGCGGTAACCATCCTGACCAAACGTGCCTTCAGCATATTGCAGCATGATCAGAAATGCTTTCAGGTTTTTAATTGCAATAGAATTATTTTCCATAAGGTGAAAGGTTCAACCGGCAGGCAGTGCTGTCTGTTAAGACAAACACTGCAACGCCTGTTGATCGATAAACAATAAAAACAAAAACAGTTAAGGAGTGGTGATCGTACCATGCAGACCGGCATAGATATACGTATTAGCCGGGATGCCTTCCATTGAACCCAGTTCAATCGTCATCTCAATTAAAATATCATCCTGGATCAAACGGGGATTAGCGAGTTTGTAATAACCCACAGGTACATTTTTGTTGCCTGTTGTTTTAAACACCACGTTACCTGTTTCAGGAACGATTTGTTTTTTATTGCTCTTCAGAGAGAACTCACCATTGGCAATCGTGTTGAAATTCTCCAGCCCTTTAAATTCGGTGGCGATGATTTTATCTTTTGTACCATCCGCTGATGTACCTGCAAGCAGAAATACACCGCTGACAAGAAAGGCCTGGTTCTTTGGCAGTTTTGCATTGGAGATATTACGCAAACCGATTTCTTTGTCATCCTGTGTTTCAAACAATTTGATTGTTTTGGAGTTCACCGGTTTGATGGAGTAGATCGTGGAATCTGCCAGTCTTAATTCTCCTTTTACCAAACCTTCTTTAATGTGTGCAGGAAGTTCACCAAAAAACTTTTCCATCTCTGCACGGGAACCTTTGGATGCTGATCCTGTGTTGGTGAGTTTGGTGAGTGTCTTCATACGCTGGATGGGGTTCATGCGGCGCAATGCACCCAGCAGTTCGCCATCATCCATTCCTTCAAGGCCAAGTAATGCGCCCTGGTTATTGTATTCTTCAATTCCTTCAAGTAAACCTAACATAGTTGTTGTGATTAAGTGTTTTTAATAAGGTTGCTGTTGTTTAAAAAATAAATTCATCGGGATCAGCTGATCCCATTTCGAGTTCAGGCATCCCACCATTGAACTGGATGGCACTGTCGGCAATCTGTTCTTCAATGGCACTTAGTGCAGCCAGGTCATTACCGGGGTAATTAAAATACTGCAGCTCACCGATGCCGTTAGTAGCGGCAGCAGTTGTTGTTTTCTTTTTGAACTTATCGAGATAGAGTTTCTCCGAAAAGTTTTCTTTGTAAGCCTGGAGACGTTCTTTGACACCATCCAGTCCTTCCAGACCACTGACAGTGGATGTGCTTTTCTGAAATCCGTTGGCAGCCATCATGCCAAGCCCCAGCAGTTGTGTGAGTTTGTTACCGGAATAGTGTCCCAGACCTGTGGTGACAATCCCCACTGCAAGGGAGGGTCTGCCGATGGCGGCTCCAATGATACCACCACCCAGCACACAGATCAGAATGTCTTTACCTGTTTCCAGGGCGGAGTTTTTAATGTTGCCTTTGGTGGCAAGCGGTGAACCCAAGCCTGCGAGAAAACTGTTTCTCCTGGCTTGCTTGGCATATGATCCTTTCTTTTTTTTAGCCATGATGTTTTGTTTAAAGTGTTTTTACAATAAGGCGATTGCTTTTTTGCGTGTATGTTTTCGTTTTTGTGGTTTTGATTTACGGTGATGTTTTTTTCTTTTGTTTGGCAGTCCTCCTAATGAAGACGGTGGGGAAGGCGATGATTTTTTGCCCGGTTTAAACATGGTAAAACCAATGGCCACCAGGCTTAATCCACCAGCTCCAATGAGTACGGGTTTTAACCAGCTTTTATTCTTATCCCAAAAGCTCTGATCAGCTGTGTTACCGCCTGCATTGTTTGTTGTATCTGTAGCAGCTGTATCAGCAGTTGCAGTATTTGTCGCATCTGTTGTGACAGCAGTTGTAGTTGATGCAGGAGAAGGTGATAAATCATCTGTAGCAACCGGAAGCATGGCATTACTGGTATTGAATGTATTGTTTTCAGCAGGCAGTGATGCATCCTGTTCTGCTCCTGTGTTGATAGCAACTGTTGCAGTTGGTGCAAGCGGATTGGTAGCAGTAGTTGGGATCGTTGTGGTATCAGGTGTTGGTTGATTATTTTCTGCAGCCTGGTTTTTCTGTTCATCAAAATCTTCAGAGCCTTTTGTCTTGCTGACAAAAATGTCTCCGATTTGTTTGAGTGCAGCAATGATACCGGAGATCACACCTGTTGCTGCTGCAATGGTTGCAAGTGTAATGGGTTCACCTAACTGACCCATCACTAAATCATTCTCATCAGTGTAGACATCCGGGCCGAGTAACTGTGGCAGAGTAGTAGAAGTGTTCATGTATTCCACGCCGCTGAATCCATAACCATTTAATCCATTCACAGCTTTGTCTTTGTTGCCTTTACCGGAGAGGATTGCTTTTTTTAAATTCTCCGGTTTACCACCGGCACCATAAAAAATATTTTCCAGTTTTTGTCTTACAGCAATCAGCCGCTGAAACTTCGCCGGATCAATATTTTTAGCGGTTGCCTGTTCAGGCGTTAAATAACTCCAGCGTAAACGTCCTGCTACATTTTTGATGTTGAGTTTCATGGAAGCTAAAATGCCATTACGTAACAGCACAGTAGCAGGATTAATCTTGTTGACTTTGTTGAGAATGTTTTTAATGCCTTTCTTTTTTGCTGTTGCAGCAGCAGGTTTGGCAGCAGTTGATTTTGATTTACCGGCTTTTAGTTTTTGCAGAATTGAATTGCCTTTTTTTGCTGACTTGGTTGTAACAGCTGCAGGTAGCGTTGTTTTCTTTGCAGCTTTTTTTGCAATCTTGCCAAAGCCATTAAAATCATCATCAAAGCCACTGAGGTAATGCAGATCCATAGGGTAATCTTTTTTTTCTGAATAGGGTACTTCGTAATTAAACTGATCGGTTACACAATCAATAATGATTTCTTTTCCATTTAAAAGCACGACGGGGTAGATATGCTGAAAGTAATCACGGTGATACTTCGTGATACGAAGCAGGTGCGGGATTTGCAGGTTGCTGAGGATAGAGGAGATAAACACCGAATAACAATCGCAATCCACCCCTTGTTTTCTGTCGTGCCAGGTTCGTGCAGGACTTCTGATTTCTTCATAACCATCTCTGTCTTTGGTATAAGCAATATGGTCATAAACAAAACGCCAGATCGCTGCACAGCTTTCATAGGTCGCAGGTTGTTTTAAGTACTGCGCAAGTGCTTTTGTGTGATGCAGGGTTTGTGTAACAACTTCAGGAATGAACTTTACCGTATGCGATACGTTCGCATTATGCCGGATCATCGAAGTCTGTTCTTCTGCTTTTGGGAAAAGCTGATCAAACTTCTGTCCATCCTTTATCTGTCGTTTTTTACTTGCTTCCATAGGGTACGGATAAATTGGTACGGATTAAAAAATACAATTCACTTTTTTTATGCAGATGCTTTCTGCACATTTACTTCTGTTTTGTTTTCATAGGGAATGCTGATCAATCCCAGTTTGATTTGTGTTTGTGTACGGATCAGCATTGTGATGGCTTCTTTGTTAAAAAGTGATTTAACCAAACTGAACACCACAGAAAACACATTGCTCACCGGTATCTGTATGTAAACCGGATCCAGTTTGATTTCTGAAGTTGCGGGCACTTTCACTTCTTTGCTGCTTGCCTGCGAACTTCCAACTACAGTATCTTTATACAGCACAGTCACAAAAGGGAACTGCATCACAAAACTTCCTTTTGCAGGGTTCTTTAGCAGAACATCCACCCTGATCACCAGTCCATCCCAACCCAACTTGTAAAGCGAGGCTTTGGGAATGATCTGAAGTTCTGCAGCACTCCGTTTTAAATTGCTTACATACGTCCATCCTGCAATTGCAGCAAGACTAAGCGTTGCGCCTGTTACAAGTTTGGTGACCAGTTTCATTTACGTGGATTTCTTTTGCGTTCGATGTAATCAGCTGTCACTTTATAGCCCAGCCAGATAGCACCGCCAATAAAGGCTTTAATGGCATAGTCCAGCAGCCCGGTGAAATCAAGGTTAGCCAGCAGGATACAACCGGTAAGAAATACACTGCTGGACGTATTGCCATTTAAATCGTCTTTCATCTGTTAGCGTTTGATGTTTTTGATAGGTTCTTATTTTTATGCAGCTTGTGCTTTTGTGCCAAGCGTAACAACCGGAGCAATTTTTTGCGGAATCCCCAAAGCCATTACAATCCCTCTGACCTGTTCAATCGTGTAAAACATTTTTGTTTTGTTCGCATGGTCAGGTGCTTTACTCTCAATCCACCGGCGCATGGTTCTGCCGCTTACACCATAGATAGCTGAGAGGTCTTTCATACGGTAGGGCCTTATGATGAAATTGCCCTGTTCATCATAATAGGGTTTTTCTTTTCTTGCCATAGGTGATTAAGCATTACAGATTTGCTGAATCGCAATCACCTGGAAGAGGTTCAGTAAGCCCGGTGTTTGCTTATCAATAAAATATTTTCTCCAGTACTGGTAGTTCTGAACCGTTGGTTCTTCACTGAACTCCATTACAGCTTCTGCCATCGCTTTTAATTCCTGTTTGTAATTGGGAAGCGATTCACGGATGGTTTTGATTTCATCATACCAGGCTTTTGTACCGGCAAACCCGTATTCATTGCTGCGGTCTAACCATACAGTAGGAAGTGGCATGGCACGGTTATGTTTGTTTACATAATAACGGGCAAGCAATACACGCTGGCAGAAAATCGAAAATGCTTTTGATGGGTCTTTTGATAAAGAAAGAAATTCTGCAATCTTTTCTTTAGCTGCTTCAATTTCTTTTAATGAAAATTGTGTGCAGTTCCACAGGCTGCTGTTGGCAAAGTTCCAGGCGGTGTTCGTCATAGCGGCAAGTTCATGTTGTTGCTGTAATCCTTTTACAACTCTTAAGGCTGTTCTTACCGATTGTTTGCTGAATGATTGTGTTTTCATAAAATTATTTTTGTTGTTTAATCTTGATTGACTACACAAACATACGATGGGGCAAAAGGGTCACTTTCCACTTTGAGCAAGTTTGTAACAGTTATTGAAAGAAGTTCTTACTAGTTAAATCTTGTTGATAGTTTTGGCAGATTTTGTCGTGTGAAAGTGTTACGTGAAACAGTAAAAAAAAGCCACTTCATCGAAGTGGCTTTTTTTGTTTTTTAAAAATATATTTAATGTACAGGAACAATTTGAATTTCTTCAACAATATCTTTATCAATTTCAGACACTATTGTAACTTCAATTTTATAGTTGCTGAATGCTAATAAAGGCACTTGAAAAACAGTGGTTTGAATTTGATTACTTTCCATTATAAGAACAGTAGAAAAATATTCACCTTCGGGTAAATTATTCAAATTGCCAGGATTAAGATTATATACTTTTACTAAAGTCATATATTCTAACAGATTAATTTGTGGGATGGTGGAAATTTGAATCTGATTAAATTCTCCATTTGAGTTGTTAAGTGTAACAGATTTTGATGTCATGATATAAAAGTTTAAATGAATTTAAAAAGTATAGTTATTCTTCTGCTTTACCTGGCAATCCTAATTTCTCGAAAATGATTTTAACCTGAAGGGTTGTATATAGCCGCCCAACTTTATCTCCCACAGCCCCATCATGTTTTTTTATCCAGTTTTTAATTGTCCGGTTAGTAACTCCGTAAATATTAGCAAGCTCTGTGATACTATATGGTTTGATTTCAATTGTGTTGTTTGTGATACTCATTTTCATTTGTTTTAGCTGTTAGATTAATGCCGGGCTTATGTAATTCCATTCTTAACCATAGTACTCCAGGTAGTCTGGTGCTTCAATAGCAAGCAACGTGCAAATTTGGTTAATGTTTAATTTGTGTTTATTCATCATGTTAGTAATTAACTGTCTCATTAATTGAGGCTTTTCTGATTGTACGTCTAATTCAGGAGGTTCACGTCTTCTGATTTTCTGATCATTGAACTGCTGGATTAAATATCGTTTCTGATTGGCAGTAAGTAATTCCAGATCATCTGCTCTGTATAGTAATGAAATCATACTTTGCTTCCATTTCCTTTTGAGATCGGCTAAAAGGGGAAGGGTGATGTTCTCATTTTTAAAATCTTTCAGAATTTCTTTGGCAGGCATTAAAAATTCTGCGGCGAATAAATTGGCTTCGTGGTTTACGTCCCTGTCATGAGGTACGATTTTATACGTGTGCATGATCAAATGTGCCAGTTCAAACGCAAGCGAAAACCGTTGTCTGTCCCCTGGTAAACTACTGTTGATAAAGATGACGGGATATTGATCATCTGTCAGCATGCTGCGGCTGTCAACCCGTTCTGTTCCAAAATTAAAGCTGCAAATAATTACTCCATTTTGTTCCAGCACTTTGGTGATGTTACAAATAACCGGTTCTTGCAGATTCCATTTTCTGCGAACCATTTGTGCAATTTTTTGAGGAGTATTATTTTCTGATACTTCTGAAACGGGTAAGGTAGGAACTGGTTTTTCCAGGCTGCGTGTAATTAGCTGCACATGCAGACGGGTAATGTTCATTTGAGCTTCAATGGGATTAAGGATTTTAGCCGGAACCTGTTTACGTTTACGATACGAAAGATTAACAGGCAGCATTTCCCCTTTTTGCATAAAAAACTGAGGCGGAAAGTTAGTGGCTTCAGAAAGAGCAACTAATAACTCTCCATCTGCTATTACATCTCCATGTTCAATCCTAGAAATATTTGATTTATAGCTTTTGAGCTTTTCTGCAAGGTCTGATTGGGTAAGCCCTCTTGCTTCTCTTGCCAGTATTACCATGCTTGGGTTTATCGTCTGATCCATAATACCTTTCTTTGAAATCGGAGAGCAAACATAATACTAATTTGTAAAAAACTAAAAAAAGTTTCAATAATAGTTAAAGAAGCTAAATTATGTAGCTTTGTATTTAAGGAATAAATAGTGAGACTTTAGGGAGTAATTAGGGAGTGTTTTAAATGTTTATGGATGTTTCTTAGAAGCTATATAAATCTTTTGTTTATTATAATAAATAATTACTTTTCAATTTAAAAGCGACCTAACAATGCTGAGAAATGATCTGGATTGGAAATATATTAACTGGCAGGAATTTCAGACTCTTTGTATTAGTATAGCAGAAACAATCGTTCCTGATTGTAATTTTCAAGAATACCTTAAACCCGGACAAAAACAAGAAGGTATTGATCTTCTAAGTTTTAATAGGTCTGAAGGTAAAAATTTTTGTATTCAATGTAAAAGAGAGAAATCACTTTCAATAAATGATATAAAAACTATTATAGCAGAATTTGCAACTGGAGATTTTTTTAATATGTCTTCCCATTTTGTAATTGCAACATCTGCTGATCTTCAAACACCAGAAACTCAAAAATTCATTGCTAAACAGAAAGTTGAACTATACTCGAAAAATAGTATAATCTTCGATTGTTGGGATGTTAATATTATTCAAACTAATCTTAAAAAGAGATATGACCTGGTTGCAGCATATTTCGGAGAATCACAGGCAAAGGGATTTTGTAATCCTCAAATGAGGTATGATCGCTTACAGATTGTTCAGGCAGTGAAAAATTACATTCCCCGAAAAATTATTGGATTTTCAAATAAGGTTAATAAAAAAGATTTAGGATGGTACGGCCATCCTATTAAAACTTTTGATCTAATTGAACTGCTTACAAAAGACCGCTCAAAAGCAAAAAGAATATGTGTAATTGGTGATGCTTACCAGGGAAAAAGTACATATATACAGCAAACAGTGTACAGTCTGCAAACGGAATATTTGCAAATACAGCCAATTTTTATATCAATAAAGGAACATAATGTTCAACCAATATCTGATCTGCTTTCTAAAAAATATGGAAGTTGGCGAGAAATTCCTTTAAGAGATATTATATTAATTATTGATGGTCTTGATGAAGTGCCTACAGAGAAATTCTCTGAAATAATTAATCATATTAAGGAGTTTGCTTTAGAATATCAACCCGTCTCAATCATTTTTTCATGTCGAAAGCTGTTTTATACAAAATATAACGTTTCTACAAATCTGTCTGAATTTGATGCTTACGATTTGTTAGGATTGCAGCAAAGTGATATTGAAAATTATGGCAGAGTTGTTCTCGGTAACCGATTTGAAAATTTTAAAGAAGAAGTCACTATCAAAGGTATTTCAAACCTGCTTTACCATCCTTTTTACCTTATTAACATAGTTGATGAATATAATATTCCTCCCCATCAATTGCCAGGTAGTAAAATTAAAGTGGTTGATACCTTAATAAATAAATCTTTTGATATAAACAGGTATCGAAAAATTAAGGGAAGTGAGTCAGTTAAAGATGAAATGTATCGTTTTAATAATGTAGTTGAAAAATTTGCATTTGGACTTCAACTTGCAGGGCTAAATTCATTTACAGGAGATGAGATTTCTCAGATATTTACAAGTGATGAGAGACTCTTGCTTCAACACAATTCATTGGTTACTCATACAGACAACAGTTGGAGTTTTGTGAATGCTCTGTTTCAGGAACATATTGCGGCAAGAAAATTGGCAAAAATGGAGTACGAAGATTTTTTGATTTATTGTACTGTTGGTACAACAATTAAAAAGGTCAGAACTAAATGGATTCAAACATTATCATCTCTGCTTTCAATTTTAGATTCTTCAAGTAGTTTATTTGCCAAAGTATTTGAATTCATTGAAAACGATAATATAGAACTGCTATTTCAGACAGAAAGTTCCAAGTATGATGAAACATTGAAATTGTCACTACTTAAAAAACTTCTTGACAAATGTATCCGGCTTAATATTCGACCAATGATAGTTTACGAAGATTCTGTTGGAATTTTTATTCAGCAGTCTGCAATATGTAAACAATATTTATTGGGATTACTTTTTGGTAAGAAAATTACTAAAAGCATCAGAATTGTGTGCTGTAGGATGTTACGATATTCAATGTTAAATCAAATCCAGCAGAAAGAGTATGCTGAATTTGTATTAACGGAATTGTCATCTGAAACTGATGCATTTTATGCAGCAAATCTGATTCAGGTTTTTACTTCACATAAGTTCGGGGATATAGAACTAATTGATAGACTGTTATCAAATAATACACTTAACAAGTATCATGAATACCGGGATGAAATTTATGAGTTAATTACCATATTAGGATTAGTTGACAAGTTTTATAATTATGGGTTGAGCGGGTTAACTGTTTTAGCTGAATACAATAAAGATATGAGCCGTGGTGGGTCAGAGTACAACCTTAAAAAGTTCTTAGTGAGTTCAAAAAAACCAGCGAATATTTCAATGTTTTTATCTCATTTTGAAAGCGATGAGGTGATTTCTTTTTTTGAAAATCACAGTTTGACAACCAAGGATTTTATAACAGAGATTTTTAATAAACTGTCATTTTATTTTGAAGAATATCCGTACTTAATATTTCCAATTGCTGATTTATTTGTCAAAATTGGAAGAAAATACGTTAGAGAGGAATTTAAAGTAATTGACAGTTTTCTTGATGCGACAAATTCACATTGGCTTCTTGTTAGGATACTTATAGAAAAAATATTTAAGGATACTAACTGGGAAATAGGATCGCTAATAACTCCTGATTCTTATGATTATGTGCTCTTTGAGTTTGAAGAAGGAGACTATGAGCCTAAGTATTTAATGAATGTTTATCATGGATTGAGATACAAAGAAAAATCAGAGATAGCTGATGGTTTCTTTCAGGTATGTGTTGATGTTACTGAGGGGGCAATTATTAACAAAGAAGGGGATTTGAAATATGAACAGTATAAGAATGCAGAAAGAAAAAAACTTGAAAATGATTTAAAATATATTCAATCACTTCAGGCATTTAGAAAAGGGATAAAGAAATATTTTTCACTTTTTGGGAAGAATACGATTCCAACAAACGATTTATATATTGATATCGAAAATAACTTTGGAAAAATAAGGCAATCTTCAGATTCTTACTTTCTGTATTATTTTTTGATAAGATGGCAAGGAGAAAAAAAATCTGTAAACCTGCAAAATTGTTTAAATCAGCTTAAGAATGAAGAGTTTTTTGAAATATTTCAAGCAGAGGAGATTCTTCATTATTCACATCGAAACGAAGAATCAAACAAAGTGCTTTTGCCGATTATAGAGTCATATTTCTTTAAATATTTAAAAACAGCAGACTTTAGAAATTGTATTTGGTATCAAGGAGATAAATTTCATTTGAAAGTTAAAGAATATCGATTAGGAGAAATATTTCAAGAATTCGGATTTGATATGCCAGAGAAATTTCTTATGGAGTTTGTATGGTTAGATCAAAGTGGCACAAGAGGATTTGAAACAGCTAGATTAAATAGAACGGAAAGTATAAGTCAAAAAATTTTGAAAAGACTCTCAAATGAAGGGTTGCAAGAATTCAAAAATAAGATTGTTGAAAACATCAATTTGGGTATAAAGCATGAATTAGTGTTCGGAACACATATCGAATTGTGCAAGCATTTGAAAATAATAGAGGCCAGAGATTCTATTTTAATCAATATAAAGTCAGTTAAAGATAAATACACAACAAGGCCAGATGCTGTTGATGCTTTTCTTGAATTGGGGGGTAATCCACAGGAAATTATCTCAATTTTAAAAACATATATTGATGACTATAATGACTATTACTTTACTTTTTTAGTATCAAAGTTTTATAAGACTTATCCCAATGATGTAATCCCGAAAATGCGAGAAGCGATTAATAATGAAAATACAACCAATGAAAATAAAATTACCTTAACACACATGCTTGCTGAACTTGGAGATTCACAGGCTTTTGCCTTTTTAGTAAATGAAGTACGTATTACCAGAAAAGCACCATACAACATTCAAAGTGGCCGTTCAGTTGCTGCTATTAATACAAAAGATGCACTTTCCGAAATTTCTGATCTTATTTTCTTTTTAGTTGATAGAAGATACGATAATTCAAAATCATTCCATGATTCTGCAAAAAGTCTTTTACTTGAATGGCTTTATTCCCTTGCTGCAAAAAGCGAATCAGATTTATTAGAAGTCATTCTTTTCCTCGAAAGAAAAATGCAGGATCTAAAAAAGGATTACGAAGATGTTTCTGATATAAATTGGTATATTAATAGAATGTTAGAAGAGTTCAGGGGTTCAGATAAAACTACTAAGCAATTGCCAGAAATAATGCGCATTCTAGTTAAATTAGATCTATAGTGTTTGCCTAATTATCGCTGTGTTTTAAATTAGAGGATATGTTTTATGAATTAATAAAATAATTCACTTTTGTCTTTGTCTAAGTAGATGTTAATCCGCCCCCAAAATATAAATACTGACAATATGCTTTTCATGGGGAATTCTTAATAATGTTCGAGTGATATTCACAGTTACGAATTATTAAATCTAAATACGATTTTGGCGTAAATATTATTCTCGAATTTGCTCTAAAATATATACTTTATTTATTGTAGAATAATTACAACATTATTACTGTATTATATCTTAATCAGTATTGTAAGCTTTTAATTAAAAAAGGATAATACATTTTTTCCGAAAAAACAAATGTGGAAAACTATTAAATAAAAATTGAAAGTGTAATACAAAAAACATCTTCAGTAAATATACTGAAGATGAAATTTTATTAAATTGTCAAATTTTTTTTATCCGCTTTGTTAAAAAACTTTATTATAGATTGATTCTCATTTAAAAACATTTCTTATTCACCATCATATTCAACTTGTTTATTTGCTGTAAAGTTAATTTTAGTGTTGGAACATGGTTTGTCAATTACCATTATTTAACGTAAGTGTATTTATGTAGTTATAGGGGTTCGCCACTTAGAAGATGAGTTAGCAGTTATGCACATACCCGCTTTGTAGTATTTTTTGAATTGTTTTGTGTTCTACATTTGGCAACGATTTAATTTAAAGAAATACCGAAACTTATAGTTCTTATGAAAAAGACTTCAATCACCTTGAGCCACGTTTTATTATATTTACTCTACACTTCAGGCTTCAAATTCATTTATTAGCAAATTGTTTTCAGGCTTCGCCCAACAGAAAAGTTTGAAAAAACTAATTGAAAAATCAACCTATCTAACCTGCTTCTTGAAAAAAATTGTTGCCATATTTATTCTGTTATTGTTTGCTTCTGTTTGTCTGAAAGCTCAAAGTAAGATTAATAAACAACAGCAATCAATTCCCATTCTTGATTCTGTTCGGCAGGCAGATTCTTCTGAGATCAACTGGATTGAATCATTCAGCAATGACAGCACAAATGAGTTTGCGTTATTAAGAAATAATTGTAAGAGTTACCGTTTTTTAATTCCTTTATTCCCAGCGACTATTGTTATGGCTGCCACAACCGAACCTTCTGTTCCAACTTTACCAATTGTGCAGAAAGAAATGCAGAAGACTCCATTGTTAAAAATTAAGGGTAATATTCTTTACGATGTTTATTATCGTTCAAAAATTGACACGCCTTTTGCGGAGAAGGATATATACCAGCATACAATTCAGTCAAGATTGGATGTTGTGTATAAAGATCAGTATCCTGTTAAGATTTATTTCACGAGCAGGTTCAGCAATTCGTCATTTTACCGGAAATACACGGATATGAATTTTCAGTTTAACCAGGCAGATTTTTCAAGGATGATGAAAAATAGGCTGATTAATGCTGTAGAGCAAGCTTTAAAGAGCAGGTTGGGAGAAGTGGATTCTTTAAAACGATTAATTGAGCAGACAAAATCAGAAATTAACGGATATCGGCGTAATGAGAATATGAAGGATATGAATCAATATTTAGTGGAGCAAGAAGAACGCAAGTTTATAGAAGAAAGAAAAAGAGCTTATTGGGCAAAAAGGGAAGATTTCGTTGGTAATGTGAAGGATGAAATAAAAGCGCCAACAACAAACGAAATAATCAATCGCATAAAAAATGATAAATCATACCAGCAATTTGATCACAAAGATGATTCTATAAAACAAAAGTATCAATTGTTGAAAGACAGTGTTGATAGGCAAAAACGAAAAGTTGATTCTTTACTTGTAAGACTGGAACGATTAGAGCAATTATACAATAAAGCGAAGCAGGCACATCAGTACAACCTGAGAGACTGGCGATCAATGATTGAAGGAACAAGTGACTTAACGACTTTAAAAGAGAAATTAAGAAGATTAAATATTTCAGACAGTTTGTTTCCGAAGGGATATGGTTTTTTGACTTCGATTAAATCATTTGGCATTGGCAGAAGTATGGTGGATTATTCGGAGTTATCCGTTAAGAATATCAGTATAACCGGATTGAATGTGGAATTAAATCCTCATTATTATTACGCAGTTGCAGCAGGTAAAGTGGATTACCGTTTCAGAGATTATATTATCCCTGCGCAGACACGTTCTAATCAATATGTAGCGCTTGCACGTTTTGGAAAAGGATTACGGAACGGTAATCATATTTATCTGACATATTATACAGGTAAGCGGCAATTTTTTAATTCATCTGTATCCAGTCAGTCAGGAAACCGTATTCCTGAATACTTGCTGTCGGGGGTAACGATAGAAGGTTATTATCAGATCAACCGGTTCACCTACCTTAATGCAGAGATTGCAAAATCAACAAAACCCTATTACAGCCTTGACAGTTTACAGCGCAAAGACAGGATGCAGGCTGTAACAAACTTTAATGACAGAACCAACGAAGCCTATTCAATCAGGGTTTATTCGATGATTCCTAAAACACAAACACGCCTTACAGGAAGTTGTCGTTATCTGGGAGCGAACTTTCAATCATTCAGCACATTTACAACAGGCTCATCAAAAGTAAACTGGCTTGGAAAAATAGAACAGCCATTTTTCAAGCGTCAATTACAAATAACTGCATCCTTACAGCAAACGGATTATTCTAATCCATTTATTGCAACGAATTATAAAAGTTCATCTGTACTGGCAAGTGTACAGGCAAGTTTGCGGGTGAAAAAATGGCCGGCTTTGTCTGTAGGATATTATCCCAGTTACCAGATTACGAAAATCAGTGAGAACAATTATTCAGAGAGCCGTTATTATTCTTTTGTCGCAAATGCTTCTTACAGTTATCATGTTCAACGGGTTCAATTTATGTCACTGGCGGTTTATTCGCAGTTTTATAATGAAGCACAGGATTCAGGTTTTGTGTATTTCAATTCAAAAAATTACTTGTTCAGCCAATCCATTTTGTTAAACAAGCTGACCATCACATTAAACTGGTCAACCAGTAAAAGCAGTGAATATTCGATTTACACCCTTGAAGACAATAACCAGGTCAACATTAATAAATATTTGTCAGCAGGTGCTGGTATTAAATATAACAAGCAAACAAGTGTGGTGAATGTGCAGTGGGGTTATTCAGGCAACCTGTTGATTAAGGTTCCGAAGTTGGGAGACATCCAATTCATGATGGATAAGGGGTTTCTTCCTGGCATGAACAGGCAATTGGTAGAAAACAAAACAGGAAGGTTAACATACTTTAAAACGTTTTAATTGATCGTTATGTATAAACGCATTTTTGCATTTCTGGTAATTACATCGGGTTTTATCAGTCTAAAAGCTCAGGTTACTGTTTCATTACAGGAACCTCCGGCAGGAGTGGTTCAGAAAAGTCAGTTATGGAATCTGACCTTGGTAAATTCTGCTAATACAACTATGACTGTAACCATTGGGTTGAGTTTGTTTGATGTCAAGAGCAATCAGACTGTTATGACTGGCATTACAAGGCCAATTACGCTAACGAAAGGTGTGAAACAAATCAAGGCAATGGATGTAGCACCTGTTGACTATAATTATTATTCAACATTGTTTGACATGGCAAGAGTTCCTGAAGGTTTTATACCAGTAGGAGTTTACAGGGCCTGTTATACAGTTTATACTGATTTAAAAACATCTGAGGGGATTTTAGCTGAAGACTGTATAACTATAGATGTACAACCTTTAAGTCCGCCGCAGTTGACAATGCCAGCAGATTCGGCAGCACTCACGTCAAAATACCCGCAATTCAGCTGGATTCCGCCAGCACCTGTGGTATTATTCAGTGATTTAAACTATGACATGGTTGTTACGGAAGTAATGCAAGATCAGACTGCTGCTGCTGCCATAGAAGAAAACATTCCTGTTTATCAATTACAACGCTATGGTTCTTTGGTGAACAATTATCCTTCTTCTTATAAAGGACTTGATACAGGTAAAGTTTACGCCTGGAAAGTATATGCAAAAAACGGAGAGACAGTTGCAGCGCAGAGCGAAGTATGGACGTTTAAAATAGTTCAGCAAAAAGAGGAGCCATTAGTTCCGGCAAACAGCATGTATGTAGAATTAACAACAGGAAGCAATTACAACAGTTCCGCTACCATCCCTGACCGTGTTCTTGGTATCAAATATTATTCCTATGACAAGGCCCATAAATCAGTCATCCGATTTAAAGACAGTCACGGGAGAGTTGTACAGGAACAAACGAAACAGATTGAGTACGGAAATAATTTTTTGGTTTTCAAACTCAACTCTTCTTTCAGTGAAGAAACGATTTATACTGTAGAGATAACAGATTTACAGTCGGCAGTTTACAGTGCAACCTTTATGATCAGAAACTAAGTTTTTACATTAATTCATATTGTATGATTTTATTATTAGCCAGGTATTATTCACGCAAAATTGCAGGTTTTTTATTGGCTGTATTTTATTTATCGGTGTTATTGCCAGCCTTTGGAAATACTACTCCATATTCAGTAAGATATATTCCAAAACGAATAGGAGACGTTAAAATAGCAGGTAATCATAATGAAGCATTCTTATTGTCGAAGCCAGTGTTGAATACCAGACAACAGACAAAGTTATATGCTAATAAACCGGTTGCAATAAAGGCAAGCTTGTTTAAGGGCAGGATGCATCCTGATATTGGAGGCCCAAGTCAACCCGAGATGTCCAGTTTTAAATCAGTGGGAACTGATAATATGGTGAATTTATTCACAGGTGATTTCAGTTATAACATACCGTTATTGGATGTGGGTGGATATCCAGTAAATATATTTTACAATGGAGGTATCAGTCCTGAGCAGGAAGCAAGTTGGGTAGGTGCAGGCTGGAATATTAATCCAGGTAATATTAACAGGAATATGCGGGGTATTCCTGATGATTTTAATGGGCAGGATACATTGTACCAGATGCAGCGTATGAAACCAAATAAGACTTGGGGACTTGGTTTAGGAGCTGATGTAGAATTGTTTGGGATTAAAGCTCCAGTGAATGTAGAATTAGGTGCAACATTTAATAATTACTTGGGGCCATCCTTGAATTTAGGTGTCAGGGGGACTGCATCTTTTAAAATAAAAGATTTTGCCGGTAGTGAAAAAACAGCTGGGATTGGATTTGGTGCTGGCGGAGGATTATCTTTCGGGCTCGATTTGAATTCAAGGTTAGGTGCTACTTTTTCAGGAAATATTTCATTGAATGCAAATGCCAATAAACAAGATAATACATTTTCAACCGGACTTGGACTGGCAACGGGCTATAATTCAAGAAATGGAATTAAAGATTTACAAATCAGCGGGCAAACTTCTTTCAGCTCCAATAAAATTCATTATGATGCTGATAAAAACCTGAATTGGTATCAATACAAAGCAGGAGGCAGTATTTCGCCAACGCTTTATTCCTCATCAATCACATTTGCCAAGCCCAGTTATACGCCTTCTTTAAGATTGCCGCTTACAAATAAGGCTTGGTCAGGTCATTTTCAGTTAGGACTTGGGAGCTTTGGTGTGGCTGCAGATGTGGAAGCGGAAGTACATGGTCAGAAATCAAGTATAGAAGATGCGGATACTTTGCAAATGAAACAGATGGTGGGTTACTTGTATTATCAGAATGCAGTTAGCAATCCAAATGCAGTAATGGATTTTACACGGTTTAATGACCGTGAGATCACACCAAACACTCCTGTGATTTCAGTGCCGCAATACAGTTATGACGTGTTTTCAATACAAGGTGAAGGAACTGGAGGAACGATCAGGGCATACAGGAATGATTTGGGATATGTTCGTGATAATACGACAACAACGAAAGACCAGAACTTTAGTATTGGAGCTGATGTTGATCCACCAGGGCATTTTGGAGCAAACTTTAATAAAATTAAAACACCTTCGACCATTGGAGAATGGAATGCTGGAAATAAACTTAGAAATAAGATTCAGTTTAAACAAGCATCAGAGACATTTGAGAATGTATATTTCCGTAACCCAGGTGAAAATTGTGTAATGGACGAAAATAAAATAAATAAAATCGGTGGAACAGATTTAGTCCGTTTTGTTTTAGGTGGTAATCCAAATTCACCAACCATTGAACCTAGGCTGGAAGCATTTACTTCAACAGGCAAGTATTCAAGTAATAATGTGGTAGCTGTTGATCAGACTTCACTGACATCTGAAAGAAATAAGCGTACACAAATAACCAGTTTCTTGACTGCCGAAGAAGCTTCTGTAATAGGATTAGATAAAATGATTAAGAGTTATGACAACCAGTCATTTTTAGATAATGTAACTGATACATTGCTTTATACAAGTTATCCCCGTGTAGATGGAAAGATCAGGAAGGCTCATCATATTTCTCAGATTAATGTTATGGAGACAAATGGTAGACGTTATGTTTATGGCATTCCGGTTTATAATATTACTCAGAAGGATTTTACTTTTTCTGTGAAGAAACAATATAACGATATACCTGAAAAAGTTGAGGTCAATCAGAACCTAATGTCAAGTGGATCTGATTTATTAAAGAGCAATTCTGAGATTGATGGTTACATTCAGACAACAACGACACCTGGATATGCACATTCATTTTTGTTGTCCGGAATTTTATCGCCTGATTATGTAGATGTCACAAATAACGGCATTACTGAAGATGATTTAGGTGATGCGGTTAAGTTTAATTACACCTGGATCAGACAGGGAAATGCTGTCGCAAAAAAGTGGAGGACTCCGTTAACAAATAGTGATTCAGCAAATTTCAATCCTGGCAACAGGACTGAAAATAAAGATGACAAGGCGATTATTTCATATGGAGAAAGAGAATCATGGTATGTACAATCGATTGAATCAAAAACCATGATTGCATTATTTTATATTTCTAACCGTGATGATGCAAAAGGCCCTGCAAGTATGTATGGCGGAATTGATGGTGCTGATCAGTTCGCCAAAAAACTAGATAGTATTGCTTTATACAATAAGGCTGACTTGAAGTTACATGGTCTTGCTGCAGCAAAGCCTGTTAAAACTGTTCATTTTGCGTATTCATATACGCTATGTGTTGGTACACCTGATAATCCCTCTCATCAGGGAAAATTGACACTTGACAATATCTATTTTACTTATAACGGTAAAACAAGGACTAAGAAGAATAAGTATATCTTTTCTTATGCATCAGGTGCTGCGTTATCGGCTGAAGATAATCCTGTTTATTCATCCGGTTCATCCGATAGGTGGGGTAATTATAAATCACCTGATTTAAATCCGGCTGGTTTACCCAACAGGGATTATCCTTATAGTATTCAGGATGAGACAAAGAAAACAACGATCAATCAGAATGCATCTGCCTGGATGTTGAAAAAAATTGTAGTTCCATCGGGAGCTCAGATCGAAGTGGATTATGAAAGTGATGACTATGCATATGTACAAAACAGACGGGCTGCTGAGATGATGAATATCGTTGGTTATGGAAGCTCAAATGATTTTACAAATTCAACAAACAGGTTATACAATTTTACCGGGCCTGATATTGAGAATGATTATGTTTTTATAAGGGTTCCATTAGCCTGTAATTCATCAGCAGAAGTAAAAGAAAAGTATTTACAGGGAGTGAATCAACTTTCTTTCAAGATCATGGTACAGATGCCGAAGGGTTATGAATATATACCCTGTTATGCCACTTACAACGATTATGGTTATGTGAGTGCCGATCATAATATCATCTGGGTACGACTTAACAGAGTTAATGGAAAGAGTCCTTTATCCATTACAACGCTTGAATATTTGCGACAGCAGTTACCGGGGCAGGCTTATACAGGATATGATGTCTCCAATGAAGAAGCATTACAGCAGATAGGAGAAATGTTAGAGGGGATGATCAAATCACTAAGGGATGCATTTACTGATCCAGTTAATGCTTTACGAAAGGATCGAAAGGCCATGCGTACCGATTTGACAAGATGTTTTGTGAGGCTGAATGATCCGGATGGATTTAAGTATGGAGGTGGTTACCGAGTGAAATCAGTAAAGTTAAAGGATAACTGGAATGCGATGACCGGGCAGTTTACTTCTGTATACGGTCAGCAATACGATTATACTACAACGGAGAATTTCAATGGAGTTAACAGGAAGATCAGTAGTGGTGTAGCTTCTTACGAACCTTCGATTGGAGGAGAGGAAAATCCTTTCCAGGAAGTCATTCAGATACAAGACAATTTGCCGCTGGGGCCAGCCTCTTATGGTGCTATTGAGATGCCGGTATTAGATGCGTTTTTCCCTGCTCCGTTAGTCGGTTACAGCAAAGTAACTGTTAGCTCAATTAAGACTGATCAAACTAACAGAAAATCACGTTCAGGTATTGGTAAGCAGGTAACTGAATATTATACAGCAAAAGATTTCCCTGTTTATACTAGTTACACGCCTCTAGATGGCAGCAGTGTGAAAGAGTTTCATCAATCGTCAATACTTAAATTTTTTAATAAATATGCGTATGATTATAAAGCATTATCGCAGGGTTTTCTAGTAGCAACAAATGATATGCATGGCAAGATGAAATCACAGTCATCTTATGCAGATAATGATTCGATGACAAGAATCAGTTATACAGAGAATTTTTATCGCAATACCGGTGTGAATGGGATGAATGAAGTATTCTCATTTGTAAACAGAGAAAACAGTGGGGCGATCAATTATGGAAATATGGGAATTGATGTCGAATTAATGACAGATACCCGTGAATTTTCTGTGAAGAGTACAAGTCTGGAAATGCAGGGTCAATATGATATGATCTGGCCGTATCCTGTTGTGACAATCTGGCCAGTTACCGGAACTGCTGAAAGTATTTATCGTGCAGTTACTACGACAAAAGTGATCAGTTATCACAGCGTGCTCGATAGTGTGGTTGTGATTGATAAAGGAAGTCAGGTAACGACAAAAAACCTGCTTTATGATGCATATACCGGCGAGGTTCTGGTAACGAGTACGAATAATGAATTTAATCAACCGGTTTATAATACCTCTTATCCTGCTTATTGGGCTTATAGTGGTATGGGGCTGGCATACAAGAATATTGATGCTGTTTATACTGGTATAAATTTCAAAGACGGGCGAATTGTAAATGCAGGCTTTAATCAATCAGTTTTTGAAAGCGGAGATGAGTTGTTGATTAAAACTGCACAGCCGTATTCAAGCGGATGTGATGCAGAGCTGTCTTCTGGCGATAACGCACTTATCTGGGTTGTAGATAAAAACAAAAATAATACAGCATTAACCACGACAACTCCGGATTTGATGTTTATCGATGCAGCAGGTAACCCTTACACAATGCAGAATGTAAGTTTCAGGATCGTTCGCAGCGGACACCGGAACATGCTGGATGCGAAAGTGGCAGGAGTAACCAATATGATTTATCCTGTGGTTAACGGTAAGCTAAAACATAACAGCACAGGAAATACGATTAATGCAAGTGCTGCGGAATTTAAAGAGAAATGGCAGACAGATAATGATGTGATCCGGAAAGTGAAGTACGTTACCAATCCACTGACCTGTAAGCTGGAAATGGTGGAAGATCCAAACGGTAATTATGAAACCATTAATCCTTATTGTAAAGGTTTGCTGGGTAATTTTAAACCGTACAGAAGCCTGGTGTTTTATGATGGACGTATGGAAAATGATACGTCAGGCAATACAAATATTTCTGCGAATGGATTTTTGAAAGACTTCAAACCTTACTGGGATTTTAACATATCCAGCAACCTTGTTCCTGATTCTTTAAGTTCACAGTGGTTATGGAACAGCCGTATTACAAAATCGAATGCAAAAGGACTTGAACTGGAAACACAGGATGCATTGAATATTTATACGGCAGCACAGTATGGATATAATAAAACATTGCCTGTCGCAATCGCAAGTAATGCACGTTACAATGAAATGTTTGCTGAAGGATTTGAAGATTACGGTTATGCAGAGACGCTAAACAATACGCATTTTAATACAGGCAAGCGTCATATTGATTTCAGTAAGATGAGTAATGCGGTTATTATTAATACAGATACCGCAAGTTTTAAGGCGCACAGCGGTAAATATGTCTTACAGGTAAATAATACAGGAACGCTCAACATCCCTTTAAGTTCAAATACGGACTTTACAGCATTATCATTTACAACAGCGACAAAACCTGTAATTAATAAAGGAACCTATGGTGGCAATTTTACCCAGGTTTCATCTTCCTCGAATGTTCAATTTAACATGACAACAGATCCCCTTACTGAGCTGTCAGATCCTTTCTACACGTTTAATAAAGGCGGGAACAGTCTTACCTATGTGGTGCATCCATATGTACCAAATGGATCATGGTCAGGAAGCAATTGTCCGAATTATACAACCTACAATTACAATATCACGAATGAGCAATATCTGGAAATTCCAGTAACAGGAGTTTATACATTTAAGTTCTCTACGCAGAACTATGATCGTAGTCCTTCATCAGGAGGATTCCCCATGATCAATAATGTAACATTTACTGATAGTGCGAATAATATTGTCACTTACGGATATTCCGGATCGCCAACATTTGATACTCATGCAGTAAGCTGGACTAATAGTTTCTGTATGCAAAAGGGAGTGTACAAACTTAGCATGTCGTTTTACTTTAATAACTCAAGTAGTGCGGGTTATTGCGCAACATTTGATGGAAATAATAATCTGTACTTAATGAAGGATTTTTATACAGTCAATGTTTTATCGGCGCCATCTTCTTCCACACCTGTTACTTTCTTCAGGAACTATACTATTGGACAGGGCTGTAGTTATACCAAGGCAACGAGTGGTACAGATGATATGAAGAATCCTGTCTTTGGTATTACACCTGGAAAAACAATGTTGTTAACAGCATGGGTGAAAGAAAGTTGTGGTAATCCATCGGCTGGTATTCCATGCAGGGAATATACCTATACACATAATCAGATTCAATTAAGTGCCGGAGGTGTGACATGGAATCAATCATTTAATCCATCAGGGCCGATAATTGATGGCTGGCAACGTTACGAAGCTGCTTTCACCCTGCCTGCAAATGCCACTTCTGTAACAATGAGTTTGGTGAACAGCGGTTCTGCACCAGTGTATTTTGATGATATCAGAATTCATCCGTTTAATGCCAATGTCAAGAGTTATGTATATGATCCGGTGAACCTGCGCCTTGTTGCGGAACTGGATGCTAATAACTATGCAAGCTTCTATGAGTATGATGAAGAAGGAACACTCATCAGAACAAAAGCAGAAACAAAAGACGGGATCAAGACAATTAAAGAAACAAGGAGTTCACTTCAAAAAGTAATTCAGGGAGTTCAATAATTGAAAATGAAAAGACATAAAAAAATAACAGGCTGTATTTTTCTGATTGGTTGTTTTATCTGTTCTGTTAACCTCGTGTTGGCACAGAAGAAAGACAATGCAACAGCCATTATGCAGGAGTATGTAAAACTCTGGCGGATTTATGATCAGAAGCCATTGCAGTTAAAATTGAGTATCAGCAACACTGCATCACCAGTAACCAAAGAGGGAGATACATTACATGCAGAGATGGATTATTATCTGAATAATCATCTTTTCTACCTGCAATCGGAAGGGCTGGAAGAATTTGTAAATGATTCAATGATCATCCTTGTCAACCATGAAGTGAAGAAAATGTTGCTATACAGGAATAACACATCTGTTGACAGGATGATGCGTAAATATTCTGAAACATTTATGCGGGATTCTTCTGTTGAAAAACTTGTGAAAGAATACAGTGCTGAAAAAACGGAGATGAACAAAATGTCGAACAGGATTGTGCTGACAAGCAAAACTACAGTTGGAGGAACTTCCTTACCAAAAGAGCAGATTGATGTTCAATACAAAGTAGCTGTATATGAACCCGTTGAATTAATACAGATCAGGCGAACCCTGGTTCCGGTTGATGCGGACTATTATCAACGTTTAAAAACTGATCCGGCGTATACTGGTAAACTCGTAGAATCTAAAACAGAATCAGGCCGGTTGTATTTTATTGTGAAAGAATACACTGCCTTGTACAGTTTTAAGAAAATTTCCCACAATACGGACATGCCTGTTAAAGAAAGTGAACGTGTAGTGATGAATGATAAGGGAGAATATGTTCCTGCAAAAGGTTATGAAGAATTCACAGTTGAAAAGGAGTTTTAAAAATAATTGAGAGAGCAAAATCAAAAATGCTCTATACTAAAAATATTAATGATTACTACTATGAAGAAAGTTCTGAGTTCGGTTGGAGTAAAATACTATTTGCTGTTTTTTGCAATGATTTATTCGGTAATGCTGCTGCATGCGCAGGTTACCATTAAAGGCCCGACCTGTGTAGTTCCCGGGAAGGCCTATCATTATGTGATTAAAGGCAACTGGGATTCAACATCAACCATGCAGGTTTGTATAACAGGTGGATTAATGAAACCAGGGATACCATGCAGTATTGATAATAAAGTAGTCAGTTCTGTTTTTGTAACATGGAATGAGGGGGCAAGCGGAACAATCAGTGTAAAGTCATCGTCGGGTGATGCTAGTTTATCCGTAACAGGCACGAAAGAGTTAAATGGTGGTACTGTATCAGTTACAGAACGTGAACAAACTTATAGTAAAGGCAAAACATTCACATTTCATTGCAGTGTTGCTATAGGCGGATCGTGCAGACCTGTGTATGGTTATCAGTGGCAAAAATCAATAGATGGTTTAACCTGGACAGATGTAACAGGTGCAACGGGAGAAGACCTGGTATTTACAGAAAGTATTATGATGAATACTTTTTTCAGAAGAGTTGTTACAGAGAAAAACAGCAACACGATTGGCTATTCAGAAACAGCTCAGTTAACGGTCGTATTTCCAAAAATGCCAGGAGATAGTTTATATAATGCTCCGGTTCCAAAGCAAACGGGAACTAAGAAATGATTCAAATAATCTAATGACACACTCGAAAAATACTGTTATGGCTTTAAATACAAAAGACCCTATACGGAAATCATTTGTTTTAATTTTTTTAATGTTAATCGGAGTCACAAATGCAAAAGCGAATGGTGTTACGGTAGGCATTTCTGGTTCTACAAATATTGTAGTTGGGAACTCCTATTCTTACTATCCAAACTTTGATGGTAATCCAACTACTTATTATAGTGGATCTTATTATTATTATATTTCTGGAGGGTATATCACAGGTACATCCAATACAAGTAAATCAGGAACTTGTTCAAGCAATCTTTATACCATTGGCATAAGTGTAACTTGGACATCTACAAGCGGATATGTCTATTTTTCATGTAATAATGGAACCGCCCAAATATATATATCAAGTAGTACAGCTTTACAAGCTGGTTCTATAAGTCCATCTTCCCAAACGATTAATTATGGGACAATTCCTACTTCTTTAACGGGTACAGCAGCAAGTGGAGGTGCTTCCTCTAATTATGCATATCAGTGGCAGTCATCTACTGATAACGTAAACTGGTCAGACGTTAGTGGAGCTGCATCTCAAAACTATTCACCTGGTGCATTATACAGCACAATCTATTACAGACGTAAGGTTACAGAAACAACCGGAGGATCTGTTGCCTATACATCTTCGGTTTCTGTAACTGTTAATCCTCAATTAATCGCAACACTTAGTACTAGCTCATTTGCTGTTAATTACAATGCTGCTTATGGTTTTGGCGTAACAGCTTCCGGAGGTAATGGAACTTATAGCTACCAATGGTATTCGTCCTCAAATAATATAACCTGGAATGCAATCAGCGGTGCTACCAGTTCCAGTTATGGGCAGATATTTACCTCAACAACCTATTTTTATTGTGCGGTAACCAGTAATGGGCAAACCGTCAATAGTAATGTTGCAACGATCACAGTTTACCCTCAACCGACCTGCAGTATCAGTCCTTCAACGCAAACCGTCAGTAATATAACAGCTGCTTCAACATTAAATTCTTCCGTCAGTGGAGGCAATGGAACTTATACTTACCAATGGCAAAGTTCTACAGACAATACTAACTGGACGAATGTTGGGACATCTTCCAGTTACAGTCCTGGAGTATTGAGTACTACAACCTATTTCAGGTTGAACATTACAAGTAACAGCGCAACAGCGGGAAGTAATACGGCAACAGTTACGGTGATTGCTGCGCCTTCAGCTTCGTTAACTGTGTCATCTGTAAATGCGGCTGTAAATGGAACAACAGTTGCGCTTTCCTGTTCGGCTACTGGAGGTAACGGTTCATTTACTTACACTTGGTATTCATCTTCTGATAATGTGAACTGGTCTGTTATAAGTGGTGCAAACAGTGCTTCCTATACATCTGGTTTAATTACCAGTTCTATGTGGTATTATGTTTCTGTCAGTTCGAACAGTTTATCAGCTAACAGTAATACTGTTTCAATTGCAATGCCTTCTGCACCGGTTGTAAGTTCTTCATCCGGCACTTTGTGTAATGGAGCATCGGGTACACTGACAGCAACGGGTGGGAGTGGTAATTACACCTGGTATAACAGCAGCGATGTGCAGGTTGGCAGCGGTGCAACTTATGCTGTTTCAGGAGCCGGCAGTTATTATGCACGTTCATCTAACAGTTATGGATATTCTCCAAAAAGTAACACACTGAATATAGCAGCTTCTTCCAATCCGGTTGTAAATGCAATTATAGGTTCTACTACCTGTGTGTTGGGGTCTTCTACAAATCTTGTAAACACCACTTCAGGAGGTAGTTGGTCAAGTTCTGACAATACAACTGTAAAAGTTGACGCCTCTGGTATTATCAGTGGCGAAAAAGAAGGAACAGCGACGGTTAGCTATGCTGTAAGTAATGTGTGTGGAACAACAACACAACAATTAGCAGTAACTGTTGTACCATTTTCTAAACTTTCACAAGAAATAGGCAAGGGACTTAACGACTATCCTGTTACTGACACGATTTTATTTGCACCGAACAGCGAAAAGGCTCTCGAATACAAACAGGATACAATTCATTCAGCGGCTCATACAATTAAGAATGTGATTGCATTGCAGATAAATGATGAAACCACTAAATATATTCCTGGTGACTTTACTGCAACTGCAGTTGTGAAAATAGAATATGGACATTCAACAAGTAGTTTTAACACAATTGATTCTACTAAGCTAACTGTTTCCTACAAAAAAGATGGAGGGAACAAGTATGATGCAATTAACTATTTTACATTTAATAACGCTGAATATGTAAAAGTAAAAGTACTTAGAGTAGAGAACCCGTCAACTGTTGGTTCTGTTAATTTCAGTCCACAGGACTGGCTTTTACTGACCAATACAATAGCAGGCACACGATATTACAAACTTGCTGACAATAAAAAACCATTATTGATCTGTTCTGCTCCCATAGCCGGAGCTTCTGTAGATGAGATTTCAGCAGAGTGGACATTTCCTAAATACACCAATCACAATACTGTTCAGCTTGAATGGACATGGTTAGAAGATGAAATGGCAGAAGCTTATATGAATGGAGGAGTTTTGGATACTGCATTATTATTTAAGATAAATTCCACAAGAATAGATTTGCCGGGAGGCTCGTCATTTGGATCATATAATATTCCACTTCTTTTTAGCGGAACAGGAAAGGTGATTTGCAGGGTAAGGGGAGTGAGTATTATGCCATCTGGCAGCAGGAGTGACGGGCCATGGTCAGCAGTACAGATTGCTAATTACAACGGACATGAAGAAAATTTAAACTGGCAGTCAACCACTTCTTATGCAGAAGAAGGGAAACGTAAAACAGTGATTCAGTATTATGATGGATCATTACGTGGACGGCAAACAGTAACAAAAGATAATTCAACCAACACAACAGTTGTTGCAGAAACAATCTACGATGGTCAAGGACGTCCGGCAATCCAGATACTTCCAGCGCCAACTATTAATAATATTGTACAGTATAACAAAAATCTTAACCTGTTTAACGGTCAGGCAGAAAATACTGATCCGCTCAATTATTTTGACTTTAACACAGAAGCACTGGGTAATTACAATACCACCGGCTTAAATAATCAAACAGGTACTTCACGTTATTACAGCAGTAACACGCTCCAGGATAACAATGCTACCAATAGCAGTTATATACCACAGGCTAATGATTACCCGTATGCTGTGACACGTTATACTCCGGATGCTACAGGCAGAGTGATGATGCAAAGTGGTGTTGGTGAAAATCTGAAGATGGGAAGCGGTCACGAAACAACCTATTATTATGGCTCTGCTTCACAGGAGGAACTGGATGCCTTGTTTGGTACAGAAGTAGGTGTTTATTCCCATTACTTTAAAAACATGGTCAAAGATGCTAATGGGCAGATGAGTGTAAGTTATGTGGATATGCATGGGCGTACGATAGCTACAGCGCTTGCTGGAGAAGCGCCAGTTGGTATGCAGGCATTGAATATTAACGATCAAACGCAGTATATTAATCAGGCTGGCAAAGTACTTACCCGTAATTTATTAACGAAAGAAACAAATGTATTGAAGGGTAACAGCATTGAATCTGTTAATTCATTGTTGGTGCCAACTCAAACGCTGTATCATTTTAATTATATCCTGCCTGTAAAAACTATTACGCTGCCATCAAGCTGCGGTACAAGTACAGTGAGTTATACCTGTAAGTTTGATCTGGATATATCTATCACAGATGAATCAGGTAAAACGGATCCAATTGTGCGGCATTATTCAGGTATCAGCAATGCGTTGTTTGATTCATCATTGACGTTGCAACCAGGATCATACAGTATACGCAAAACTCTTACCATTAATCAGGATTCGCTGGCAGTGTTTATGAACATGTATAACCAGGTAGGTGTTGGAATTTGCAGATCAAAAGAGGACTTAATTGACTCCTTGAAGTCAGTTGAAATATCACTAACTGGTTGCGGAACTGTTAAACCATTGCTGACCTGTAAGAGTTGTCAGGATTCATTAGGGACAATAGATCAATATCTGAACAAATATGCTGTGAGTATTGGAAAAACAGTAGAAAGTTTTACTACACAGGAATTAGCAGATATTCATAATCAGTATACTGTTGATTCAGCATTTTGTCTTACGCTCAACATGAATACATCGCATACGCTGGAAAATATCCGTAAGCAGATGCTCAACGATATGGTGCCATTTTCAGGGCAGTATGCAAAAGAAGTTACATCGCCAAGAAGCGACAATAAATACAGTGTATTTTATAATTCAACATTACCGGCAGATCAGACGCCTTATCAGCGTCCATATTACAAATATCCAAGAAACAAAAATCTGGTTGTAGATAATTATTACAATCCTTTTGGATCTATTGATTTCACAATCATGAACGGCCAGTTAGGCTCAATGACACAGTACGATTTTGAACAGAACTATCAACTATCCTGGTTAGAATCACTGTTGCCATATCATCCTGAATATCTGAAACTGAAATATGCAGAAAACTATCTGAAGAGTGCATATGATTATATCGACAGTATTAACAATAATGTAAACACAGCGTTTAACCCCATCAATACTGACCCCTATTTTAATGTCTCAGGTACAGATAAAACGACAATTATTAATTACAGCAATTCGTCATGGAAAGGCAACTACAGTATGTGGCAAATAGCCTATGGTGATGCGTTTGGTTGTAAAACTCTGCTAACAGAAGGGGAAAGAAGTACATGTTATAGTAACATGCCCAAACAGCTTACAGCAGTGGGGTCTCCGATAAATACAGGAACTGCGCTTGTTACACTTACCAGTGACATGCAGTTGCAGGCGTGGGGTATTTATAAAGCCAGCTATTCACATGTTCGTGATGAGATGGTGAATCATTATATCAATACGCAAACCAGTTCAAACAACCAGGAACTGGTGAGTATGAATTTTAAAATTTATTTTCCTGATAGTAAATCTCAGTTGGCACAGAATTATGGTTTTACCAGTTTGGTTCCAGATGCAAATGGTGTATATCCGACAGTGAACGTTGCAGATTCAGCAAAAAAATATAGTAATCATTGCCAGGGATATATTGATTTATGGAAAGCATCCTTATTAGAAAACACGGCATTGAAAACAAGGTTGAATAATGATTCTGCATCTATTGCACAGGTACTGAATTCCATTACATCAAAAATGCTGATTGTATGTAATAATGGAACAGATGCAGCTAATCCTTATGGTTCTTCAACAGTAGCTCCAGCTTATAGTGGCACATCTTACACCAGTTTTGAGCAAGTGGTGAAAATAGTGATGGACAGTTTGGGTCTTGGTCAAAGTATTAACTGCAATCCGTATAACATTGAATATCCAAAACCATTTGGCAGGAATACCATTGTTACAAAACAAAATGTTTCACTTGTTGATAGTTGCAACTGCGCATTGTTCACACAAATTAAAACAGCAGCAATACAAGAAGGTTATAATACCAGTTCATTAACGAGTATAAATCAATATTTATGGCTGAAATACCAGGATACGCTGACATTGCCTTTATTCCAAGCCTTACAGAGATGCGGACAGCCATACTTATATAATTGCACAACCAACCCTGTTAAATGTGATACGTTAAAAGGAGTGCCATTGTTATCGCCACAACCTTTACCACTTTATTTAACTTGTGGTTATAAAGAAAATACCATACAGAGCTGCTTTGGTTGCTATGAGTTTTACCAATTTGATACTGCCTTTTATAATAAGTTCGGTCATCATTTTGTATTGTCAGGTAATTTAGATAATGACAGCACTATTGCTTACAATAACTTATTTGCACAGTATGTAAACTTTAAAACAGGGTTACAACATACTTGGCAGTATTATGTTGAACGCATCACTGATGGACTTGATGGTTGCGGAACTTATGGTGAACCGTGGATAGGAAAAATGTCTATTTGCCCGGATAACAAACCACTTAACGACACGACCGGTTTTGTAAATCACCCTGACGCCTGTCAAGAAACTATTTACCGAACACTGCATAAAGCCGAACTGATGTATGAGGCCATCCGACAAAAAACAATGACTGATTTTACTGCTGCTTACCTTGCACAATGTGCAGCTGTAAAAGATACCTTCCGTGTTACTGATACGGTTAAGGAATATCATTACACATTATATTATTATGATCAGGCAGGCAACTTAGTGAAAACTGTACCTCCAAAAGGCGTAAACCCGGATTTTAGCCAGAGTTGGTTAACAGATGTAGCAAATGCTCGTGCAGCAGGTACAGAAAAGCCACGTCCACATAATTTTGTAACTCGGTATAACTACAATAGTTTAAACCAGGTGGTACAGCAAAAAACACCTGATGCGGGCATGAGCCAGTTCTGGTATGACAGGTTGGGACGTCTTGCAATAAGTCAGAATGCTAAACAAAAGGCGGAAGGAAGCAAATACAGTTATACAGTTTATGATGGATTAGGAAGAATAACTGAAGTTGGTCAAGTTACGAACAGCACTTTAATGACTAATGTTATTAGCAAAAACGATAACAGTTTGAGTAGTTGGATTTCAAGTCCCCCTCAATGGGATCATGAACAGATTACCGCTACTTTTTATGATGGAGGGTATAATCCGGTTTATTGGGAATTAAAACAACAAAATTTGCGTAACAGGATTATGTATACCCTAGTCTGGAACACATATATGGATGATTATCCGGTCTCAGCTACTTATTACAGTTACGATATACACGGAAATGTTGATACTTTATTACAAGACTTTGGTACTAATTCAGCAGAATATAATCCAATGTATGAAACTGAAAACCGGTTTAAGAAAATCGTTTACGATTACGATTTAATAAGCGGAAAAGTAAACCAGGTAAGCTACCAGCCCGGGAAATGGGACGCCTATTACCAGAGATATGAATACGATGCAGAAAACCGTTTAACGGAAGTATATAGCGGCAGAGATAGTATAATGCTGTTTTTGTTTAAAGAAAGAGATGCACAATACAAATACTATAAGCATGGGCCGCTTGCAAGGATGGAATTAGGCAAAAAGCGGGTACAGGGTGTTGATTATGCGTACACATTACAAGGATGGCTGAAAGGCGTAAACGGTACTGCTGTTTCTGATGGAAATTTTGACTTAGGGATAGATGGCAAGGTCAATGGAATCAACAGTAATGTGGCAAGAGATGTATTTGGTTTTAGTTTGAATTATTATAACAATGATTACCTACCAGTAGGTACAAATACGCCGTTTATTGGTAATGCAACTACCTTGGTAAATGCAGATGGCAATATTATTGCAATGCCATTATATAATGGAAATATTGCTTCCATGCTGGTAAATATTCCCAAACTGGGAGATGCGTCTTTGTATGGTTACAAATACGACCAGTTAAACAGGATTGTAAGCATGGATGCCTTTGGTGGGTTGAATAATACAACTAACCAGTTTGCTCCAGTTACAACACATAATTATAAAGAACGTGTCAGTTACGACCCTAACGGAAATATACTCGGATATTTCAGGAACGGTGATGCCGCCCGAAATTCTATGGATAACCTGAGCTATTTCTATAAGTCAAATACCAATCAATTGCATAAAGTAACGGATGCGGCGGCAGATGCAGGCTCTACAGATTATCCAAAATACAATGACATTAATCAGGGACAGATTGACAATAATTATCTGTATGATGCAATCGGTAATATGGTAAGTGATACTGCTGAAAAAATATCCAATATAACGTGGACTGTATATGGAAAAATAAGCAGCCTGAAAAAAAATGGTTCATTGATAAGGTATACATATGATCCGGCTGGTAACCGAGTAGTTAAACAAACCGTCAATGATATAACATATTATGTAAGAGATGCAAGTGGAAATGTTTTGAGTGTTTACTCTATAAAAAATGGAGGAAGTTTACAACAGACTGAATTGCATTTATATGGAAGTAGTCGTTTAGGTATGACAACTACCATAACTAATCCTGACGAACCAATACATTTAATCGGAGGTTTTGGAGATGGAATAAAACGTATTTTTACAAGAGGAGAGAAGTTCTTTGAATTAAGCAACCATTTAGGCAATGTTTTGGCAACAGTAACCGACAGGAAGATAGCTGTTGATGGTGATAATAATGGAATAATTGATTATTATACAGGCGATGTTGCAAGTGCAAATGATTACTATCCGTTCGGAATGCAGATGCC
>APMI01002396.1_pt1 | contig 48445 bp, 43 predicted proteins | sample 667938 | NCBI WGS metagenome assembly APMI01 (sample SAMN01084076, study PRJNA167559) | wastewater metagenome | biome: Wastewater | place: Denmark: Ejby Moelle, Odense | collected 2011-11-28
AACGACGCGTACCGATCTGCCAAGTCCGATTTCGACGACGCCGAGGCTGCTCGCGCAGCCGAACGCGCACGCGTTGAGCGTGAGCGTCGGCGTCGTGAGGAGGAAGAAGCTGCGGAACGCCGTCGGCGTGACAGCTACAACAACACCGTGATCGTGGCTGGCGGATGGGGTTCGTCCTCGTCGTCCAGCAGCTCCAGCGGAGGGTTCTCCTTCGGTGGGGACAGCGGCTTCGGTGGTGGCGGCGGAGGTTTCTCGTCTGGTGGTGACAGCGGCTTCTAGCCGCGGCCATTCCTATAGCGTGAGGCGGCTGGACAAGTCCGGTCGCCTCACGTAAAAGAAAGTACGTCCATCCGCAAATTCTCAAGAAGGAGACACCACAATGGCACGTTCGGCATGGGACAAGATCCGCGTGACCGTCCTGGGCAACCTGCACGATCTGCTCGACCGGGGGGCCAACAGCATCCCCGCCTACGAGCAGACGATCAGGGATCTTGACAACAAGATCCACGAGGTTCGTCGGGCTGGCGACAGCGCGGCTGGCCAGGTCACGGTGTACGCCAACCAGGTCACCGCCAAGAACGCCGACATCGCCAAGAAGCAGGGGTCCATCCTGGACCTGCTGGGCGACGATGACCCGAGCAACGACCACTTCGCCGTTGACCTGCAGGTGCAGATCGAGGATCTCACCAACGAGGTCACCGGCATCAAGGCGCTCAAGGTGGACGCCGAGAAGCTCCAGGCGGAGCTGACCGACGCCGCCAACAAGCTCGACGCACGGCTGCGTGTCATGCAGGCGGGGCTGAACAAGCTCAAGCTGCAGGACGCCGCGGCCAAGGCGAAGTCCGGTGCTTCCGATGCCATCGAGATGGCCGGCGAGGCGCTCGACGCCGCCAACAACGGAGGGTTCGACTCCATCAAGGGCGCGATCGAGCAGCGTTCGGCCGAGGCCGACGCCAGGTTCGACCGCGTCGTCGGCGGCCTGCAGGCCGGTCAGTCGCCCGAGGAGGCGGCCAAGCTGGCTCGTGCCAACGCGGCCATCGCCGCCCTGCGGGCGAAGATGACGGCCAAGGCCACCAGCCAGGACAGCGCGTCGTAACCGTCCTCACACCTGTGTAGTACAGGGATCACGCCCCTGAGCGCCACCATCCGGTGGTGTCTCAGGGGCTGTTTTTATGCCCCAAAATACCGTATAATATATAGCCAATGAGTACGATTACAACCGATGATGTGCGGCATCTCGCACAGTTAAGCAATTTGCAATTGTCTGAAGAAGAGATTCAGAATCTTCAAGTAGATTTAGGCAATATCCTTACCTATATTGATCAACTAGCAGAACTCGATACTACCGGTGTTGAGCCAACCTATCAAGTGACTGGTCTTGAGAATGTATGGCGGGATGATGTTGTTGAAAAAAGCACGGTAACTCGCGAAAAACTCCTTGAGCTTGCACCAGCTATGGCTGATAACGCAGTGAAAGTTCCGCAGGTACTGTAATGACAATTGCGACGATTGCCGAACAAGTTAACAATGGGCAGCTTACCGCTCGCTCGCAGATTGAACAGGCGCTTGAGCGAGCAAAAGCAATCCTTGATCACAATGCTTTGCTTTCTCTTACTGAAGCGCGGGCTTTAGAACGAGCGGATGCGATTGACAAGAGTGTCAAAGAAGGTAAAAACGCTGGTGTGTTGGCAGGAGTACCGTTTGTTGTGAAAGACAACTACCTGGCATTTGGTGCACCCACTACGGCCGCAAGTAAGATTTTGGAAAACTTTACTGCTCCCTTGCAGGCAACAGTGGTTGAAAAGCTAGAAGCGGCAGGGGCAATTTGTATTGGTAAATCAAACTTGGACGCCTTTGCTCACGGTGGTAGTACCGAAAACTCGGCCTTCATGACAACTTCAAATGCAGTTGATAAAACAAAGGTAGCTGGTGGGAGCAGTGGTGGATCTGCAGTGGTTACTGCACTTGATGTTGTGCCATTTGCCCTTGGAAGTGACACGGGTGGTAGTATTCGCCAGCCAGCGAGCTTTAACGGCGTATTTGGTATCAAACCAACCTATGGCATGAGTAGCCGTTATGGAGTAGTTGCTATGGCAAGCAGCACCGACTGCATGGGGTGTTTTGCAAAGTCAGCCGAAGATGTTGCACTTGTGACGAGTGTTATGGCTGGCAAAGATGACAAAGACATGACGACGCTGCCTGATTATTTTCAGCCGACAACCTACGTTGCGCCAGGACTAAAAATTGGTGTTATTCGTGAAACGATGGACGACAATGTTGATGTTGAAGTTCGTGAGACGGTAAATGCTTACATTGAAAAGTTCAAGGCTGCTGGCCATAGCGTGGAAGAAGTCGATATGCCTATTGCCAAATTGGCACTCGCAATGTATTACATTATTGTTCCAGCTGAAGTGTGTAGCAATTTGGCACGCTACGATGGCGTACGGTATGGCCGCCGCGCAGAAGCGGTGAAAACCCTGGCAGAACTGTATGGCCGCTCACGCGACGAAGGTTTTGTTACAGAAAACAAGCGCCGCATTATGATAGGAAGCTATGTGCTCAGCAGTGGCTTTTTTGACGCGTATTACCTGCAGGCACAAAAGGCTCGGACACTGCTCATTCAAGCGTTTGACGAGCTGTTTGCAAAGTATGACTTTCTTATTACGCCGACAGCGCCAACACCGGCATTTGGTATTGGCGAAAACACCAGCGACCCTGTAAAGATGTATCTAGCCGATGTAATGACTGTCCCTGCAAGCTTGGCGGGCTTGCCGGCGATGAGCGTCCCTGCTGGTACCAACAAAGCCGGACTGCCTATTGGCGTGCAAATTATTGGTCCCATGCGATCAGATGCCGCACTCATCGCGCTTGCTGGGCAAATGGAGGTGAGCCGTGGATAATCCTGCCAGTATCTTTTTACTTATCGCTGTTCTGTTGGCGGCAATTGTAGGTGTGGTGGTGCTTGTTTTTGCAAGCAAGAATGGTCCGCGACTCAATACGCAGCGGTATCAAACCAAATGGCTTGAAATTGAGAATGCCCTATCACGTGATAATCCCGCAAGTTGGCAGGTTGCCATACTTAGCGCCGATAAGCTGCTTGACCAAGCACTCCGCGATCGCCGTGTGAAGGGTAAGACCATGGGTGAACGTATGAAAACGGCCAATAAGATGTGGCGCAACGCCGACCATGTATGGAGTGCTCATAAAATTCGTAACAAACTCGCCCACGAGCCAGATGCAACCATCACCTATGACATTGCGCTACGCGCACTGAGTGCGTTCAAACAAGGCTTGAAAGATATGGGGGCCATCTAATGAATGTAACCGAAGCTATCCTGGCGAAGTATGATTTAACAGTGGGGATTGAGTGCCACGTACAGCTTGCTACTGCAACGAAGCTGTTTAGTCCAGCAGACAACGATGCCCGCGATAAAGAGCCGAATGCAGCTACACACCCAATCGACTTTGGGCTACCCGGTATGCTCCCTATTCTCAACCGTCACGCAGTCGATTTGGCGATTCGCGCTGGTAAGGCACTGAATGCTCCTATCGCGCACGTGAGTCGATTTGACCGCAAGCACTATTTTTACCCTGATTTGCCAAAGGGCTACCAGACGACGCAAATGTACCAGCCGATTATACTGGCTGGCTATGTGGATGCACCACTGGAAGACGGCACAACGGTGCGTGTGCGGATTCACCATGCACACATGGAAGAAGATGCTGGAAAATTGAGCCACTATAGTGGCTACAGTTTGGTTGACCTGAACCGTGCTGGCACACCATTGATCGAAATTGTTAGCGAGCCAGATATTCACAGTGCAGCACAGGCAAAGGCCTATGCCACAGAACTATATAGGCTGATGACGTATGCTGGCGTAACCCACGGTGATTTGTACCACGGTAATATGCGCTTTGATGTGAACGTTAGCGTAGCGCCAAAGGGCGCAAATGAACTTGGAAAACGCGCAGAGGTGAAAAATCTTAATAGTTTTCGTAGTGTGGAGCGAGCTACTGAATACGAGTTCCGTCGGCAAGTTGAATTGCTTGAAGCTGGAGAAAGAGTAGTACAGGAAACGCGTGGCTGGAATGATACCAAGCAAACTACCACCAGCCAGCGCAGCAAAGAAGATGCACAGGATTATCGCTACATGCCCGATGCGGATATTCCACCGATTGTTTTGAGCGACGAAGAAATCGCGGCTATTCAAGCTGATGTGCCGATGCTACCGGGTGAGTATCGAGAGCACTGGGAAAGCTTGCAACTCGACAAGTCGGTTGTGAATTCTTTGCTTGCTAACCAAAATTACGCACGAATTATCACCGAAATACAAGCTACATCAGGTGATGTCATTGCAAAGCGAGTTGCCCATTGGTTTGCCAGTGCCCTTGGCCAAATGACGACCGAAGATGATGCAACGCCCGTTGATGTTTCTGCTCCTTATGTAGCGGTTAGCGACTTAGTCGAGCTTGCTAAAATGACAGAAAAAGCCGAGCTAAGTAGTACCGCTGCCAAAGAAATATTTATGGAGTTGCTTGGCGGTGCCGAAAACCCCCGAGCCATTGCTGAGGCAAAAAATCTTCTTCAGGTTAGCGACGAATCAGCTGTGGCTGCCATAGTTGATGAAGTGCTCAGTGATCCAGCAAGTGCGGCCAGTATCGCAGACATTAAAGCGGGTAAAGACAAGGCCATTGGCTATTTGGTTGGTCAAATTATGAAAAAATCTCAAGGTAAAGCTAATCCCGCACTCGCTCAAAAATTGATTCGAGAAAAGCTGTAGTATGCATAACCGGCCGCTTATCATTCTCGTAACAGGCGCGCCGGGATCGGGCAAGTCAACGTTAGCAGCAACCATTGCCGACCATATGCGCCTCCCACACATTGAGCGCGATGTTGTTTTTCGCGGCATCAACATGACCCATGGTGAAAAAACAGACCCCATTACCGTTGGTATCCCAGCTTATTATGCTGTTATTCATGCCATGCTTGATTGCAGCATGAGCCTGGTAACTGACGGCACGATGTACAAAGGAATATCAGAAGAGGATATAAAGAAGCACCTTGTGAGCCGCGGCTACGTCATTAATCTTCATACTCGCGCCAAAAACGAAAAAGAGCGCTTCCGCCAGCGCGAATATTCACGAACATTCCAGCCGAGTGACTGGGTTGAGGGTCATATGGCACGACTCGATGCGATTTATACTGATACAGTTGACCCACTTGAGTACGGAGTGGAATGTATAGAAGTCGATACAAATGATGGCTATCACCCAACCATCGAACAGCTTGCGCGTGAGATTATGAAGCGTTACGATAAAGACACAAAGGAGAACTAATGCAACGACCAACAAAAGCAGTTATTGCTGCAGCCGGGTTTGGCACACGCTTTTTGCCGCAGACGAAAGCAATGCCCAAAGAAATGATGCCAATAATTGATAAGCCAATCATTCAATATGTTGTAGAAGAGCTTGTCGAAGCAGGAATCAAAGATATTATCATCGTTGGAAGCAGCAATAAGCGCGCGATTGAAGACCACTTTGATCTGCCCAATGAAGACCTATTGAGTAACCTCCGGGCCGGCGGTGAAAAGAAAAAACCACTCTTAAAACAGGTTGAAGACATTGCGAATATGGCAAATTTTGTGTATGTTCGCCAAAAAGGTCCGTACGGCAATGCAACTCCGGTGCAGTGTGCTGCGCACTTAATTGGCAATGAGCCGTTTATCTATACCTTCGCTGATGACTTTTTTGTTGCCAAGCCTGGGCGAACGAAGCAGTTGATTGAAACGTATACAAAGTTTAATGGTTCAGTACTCGCATGTAAAAAAATTATTAATGATGATGAATATGACCGCTATGGTGTGGTTGCGGGCGACGAAGCGGATGCAACAACCATTAAGGTAGCAAAGTTTGTTGAAAAACCAGGCAAGGCGGATGCGCCGAGCGACCTAGCGAGCGTTAATGGCTATTTGCTTACGCCCGAGGTTTTTGAATATATCGACAAAGCAAGCCGTGACTTTGATGGTAGTGGCGAGCTAATGATTCAGCCGATTATGCAAAAGATGATCGACGACGGGTATGGTGTATATGCTCGCGAAGTTACCGGAGGCAAATACTACGATACGGGCGACAAGGTTGAATACCTCAAAACCGTAATTGACTTCGGCTTACAACATCCCAAGCTTGGTGATGAGCTGCGCGAGTACCTTGTAGAACGAATTAAAAAGTAAGCCTAGTGAAGAATTTCACAGTGGCCCTCGCAAACGAGGGTGTATACTAATAGTAGTGTTTTGCACAATAGGCAGAACAAGAAAGTTAAGGAGCATTGATCAATATGGAATGGGCTATGGTTCTCGTGATCATCCTCTCAGTATTCCTCGCATTGTTCTTGGCACTTGCTATCGTGTTAGTGGTTTTACTCATTAAAGTCACAAAGCAGATCAAGTCAGTAACAGGAGCAGCTGAAAGGACGGCGCTCAAATTTGAGAGTGCGGCAGCGAATGCGGCAACGTTCACGTCGCCAATTGCACTCGCAAAAATTGTCAAATCATTTATTAACGATCGTAAAAAATAGGAGGATATATGACTAAAGGTAAATTCGCTCTTGGCGCACTACTTGGTGCGGCTGCAGGTGTTGTTGCGGGTATTTTAACTGCACCAAAGTCTGGTAAAGAAACACGAGCTGATCTAAAGGCAAAAGCCGATGAGCTAAAAGCTGAAGGTGACAAAAAAGTTACTGAAGTAAAGAAGCAGGGCGAAAAAGTCTACAATGATGCAAAGAAAACCGTCGACGATTATCGTGGTCGCGCAGAGCGCGCAGTAAATAGCGCAAAATCTGAATTAAAGGCGGAAGAAGAAAAGAAAAAGTAGGACCAACTATACTAAAGCACCTCGCTAAGGCGAGGTGCTTTGATTATGGTACACTAAAGCTATGAAGAAATTTTGGCAAAAACTAAAACGTAATGTCAAGGATGGCAATGAAAAAGGTGCCCGTGAGGCAGTGCTTGAGGATTTGTTTAATGATTTTAATAGAAATCGCTTTACCATATATAAGTTCAACTTTTTTCGTGGTATATTCTTCGGTTTAGGTTCGGTACTTGGTGGTACGGTTGTCATCGCGTTAATCGTATGGCTTCTTAACCTCATTGGTTGGCTCGTTCCAGGGGTGGCTGGTTTCGTTAATAGCGTTGTTGATGTCATGCAGCAGACAGTCAATAAGTAAGCTACGTCGATATTATTACTACAGTCGTGAGCGCATTGCTGGCGTATAATAAGGGTAGTAATGGGGAGTATACCGAGGGGAGCAACTAGTGAAGACTCTTCGCTTTTACCAAGCGATTTTGTTCACTTGCACAATCACAGCCACCATTCCTTACTTGATGGACTCACCAAGATTCCTGAACTTGTTGCAAAGGTTAAGGATTACGGCATGGAGGCGACAGCAGTCACCGACCATGGCACGATGAGTGGTATTTTGGAGTTTTATAAAGCTGCAGTCGATGGTGAAATCAAACCGATTCTTGGCATCGAAGCCTATGTGGCTGCACGCAGTCGGTTCGATAGAGACCCAGCCAAAGATAAAGCCCGCTACCACTTAACACTCCTTGCCCAAACAGACGAAGGCTACCGTAACCTCATGCAGCTAAGCACCCTTGCCAACCTTGAGGGTATGTACTACAAACCGCGTATGGATCATGAGATTCTTGAAAAGTACAACGAAGGGATTATTTGCCTCAGCGGCTGTGCGAGTGGTGAACTTGGGGAGAACCTGCGCGTCGATAACTATGAAGAAGCAAAGCGCATCGCCAAGTGGTATAAAAGCATTTTTAACAATCGTTATTATCTAGAGCTCCAAGATCATGGCCACCAAGACGCTCCCTATACATGGCCTGTGCAGCATAAAATCAATGAAGGACTGATGAAGCTCAGTAAAGAGCTCGATATTCCTATGGTGGTGACCTGTGACGGACACTACTTAACGCATGCCGACCAGGAAGCGCACGAAATATTGCTTTGCGTAGGAACTGGTGCATACCTGAGCGATGAAAAGCGCATGAGCCTAAAAGAATTCGAGCTGCACCTTACTGACCCTAAAGATATTATTCAGCGCTGGGGGATATCGCATCCGGAAGCCATAAAAAATACCAAGAAAATTGCCGAAAGCTGTCATGTGAATATTGAGCTCGGTAAAATTCTTATTCCTAAATTTCCGGTACCCGATGGTGAAGACGAGAAAAGCTACCTTGATAAGTTGGTGTACCGCGGTCTTGCCATGCGCTACGAAGCCAAGTCGCCCGAAGAGGTTGCTACGCTCATGCCTGCTGCATTGAAAAAGTTATTATCTGCCGAGGTTAATGAACGAGTCGAAATGGAGTTCGAGGTGCTCGACCGCATGGGCTATAACGGCTATTTCTTGATTGTGCAGGACTTTATTAACTGGGGGAAAGATCAGGGGATCATCTTTGGTCCTGGACGTGGTTCGGCAGCGGGAAGCATCATTGCCTATGCGCTACGCATTACGGATCTTGACCCACTAAAGTATGATTTGCTATTCGAGCGTTTCCTAAATCCTGACCGTATTAGCATGCCTGACATCGATATTGATATTCAGGATACCAGGCGTGACGAGGTGATTCAGTATTGTGCCGACAAATATGGTGAGGCGCGAGTTGCTAACATTGTAACGTTTGGCAAAATGGCAGCTAGGGCAGCGGTGCGTGATGTGGCGCGTGTACTAGAAGTGCCCTACGCTGAAGCTGATCGATTGAGCAAAATGATTCCTCCACCAGTGCAGGGCAGGCATATTCCACTCAGCGTCAGTGTGCAAGACGATAAAGACCTTAAGGCAGAGTACGAGTCTAACCCAACAGCCAAAACAGTATTTGATTTTGCAATGCGGCTTGAAGGAACGATTCGAAGCCATGGTGTGCACGCTGCGGGAGTGGTAATCGCGCCAGATGATTTAGTCAAATTTGTCCCCCTTGAAATGGCGCAAAAGGGCGTGGTAGCCACTCAGTATCCCATGGTCCCAGTTGAGGAGCTAGGACTGCTTAAGATGGACTTTTTGGGGCTGTCTAACCTGACGATTATTAAGAATGCACTCCGCATTATTCGCAAAGTATACAAAACGGAAATTGATTTAAGCCAAATTCCGCTCGATGACAAAGCGACCTATGAGCTTTTTCAGCGTGGTGATACAACGGGCGTCTTCCAGCTTGAATCTGCAGGCATGAAGCGTTATTTACGTGAACTACGGCCAAGCATGTTCGACGATATTATTGCAATGGTGGCATTGTATCGGCCAGGTCCAATGCAGTTTATTGATAGCTTCATCAAGCGAAAACACGGTGAAGAAAAAATCACCTATTTGCACCCGGGCATGGAAAACTCGCTGAAAAATACCTATGGCATATTAGTTTACCAAGAGCAGTTCATGCAGATTAGCAAGGAATGGTGTGGGTTTACTGGCGGCCAGGCAGATACGTTGCGTAAAGCAGTGGGGAAGAAAAAAATTGATTTAATGCGCAAAGTTAAAGTGGACTTTGTGAAGGGTGCAGTAGAGGTGGGTGGTGCCACTGAGGAAGTGGCAGAAACCTTTTGGGCGCAGCTTGAAGAGTTTGCAAACTACTGTTTTAACAAAAGTCACGCCGCATGTTACGGGTTGATAGCCTACTGGACGGCTTACCTTAAAGCGCATTACCCAGATGCCTTCATGGCTGCTCTGATGACAAGTGATGAAGATGATATTGACCGCTTAGCAATCGAAATTACCGAATGTAAACACATGGGTATGACGGTTCTTAACCCAGATGTTAATGAGTCGTTCGTGGAATTTGCCGTGGTGCCAAATGAAAAGAAAATTCGTTTTGGCATGGCGGCGGTAAAGGGTGTAGGGGTTGCTGCGGTTGAAGAAATTATACGTGCGCGCGACACCGATGGCGAATTTAAGAGCATTGAAGATTTTGCAAAACGAGTAAGTACAAGTAAGGTCAATAAAAAGTCGTACGAAGCGCTGATTAAAAGTGGGGCATTTGATAGGCTTGGGACTCGCAGCGACCTGCTGTTTAACCTCGAAGATATATTGGCCTTTGCGAGTAAGCTACAAAAGGAAGCTCTGAGCGGACAAACGGACTTGTTTGGTGCTTTGGGGGGCGGTGACGCACTCATGCCGTCCATTGAGTTAAAGTCTGCGCCAGTCCGCTACACCGATAAAGAGCAGCTGATGTGGGAGCGCGAGTTGCTGGGTCTTTACATTAGTGCACATCCGCTTGATAATTTTGATGCCTTTTTTGAAGAGCAAACGGTACCGCTTAGGAGCGTATCACCACAGATTGACGGACAAACGATCACCATTGGTGGATTGGTGGCAACGCTGCGAACCATTGTCACAAAAAGCGGCAGCAAGATGGCTTTTGTTGGCTTAGAGGACAAAACGGGGGAAGCGGAAGTGATCGTATTTCCTAAACTATTTGAACAGCTTGGTGACAACTTGCGCCAAGACGTAGTGCTGAAAGTTTCGGGGAAGGTAAGCGCCCGTGACCGTGATGGCAACGTGGGAAGCGAAGCAAAAATGATTGCCGATGAAATTAATATTGTCACCGACAAAGAATTGTCAGAGTATGAAAGTCATGGCCGTAAAATGGCTGCGCCGACAAGCCAAGCTGCCGTTACGGGGTATCGGCGTAAAGCAGCAAAGCATACGGGAGCAATGAGCGCAAAAATGCCCGAACCAATTACTCCTCCTAGTGCTGTGCTCAAAACTGCGTATGTGCATGTTGCCGATCCTAATAATCACGCGGCACTCCTTTCGCTTAAAAAGGCTTGCGGCTTGCACCCTGGCCAGAGCGATATCATCATGGTCCTTGGCGGTGATAAGGCAAACGCAATACGTCTACCTTTTCGAGTTGACCTCGATGGCGGGTTAATAGCATCATTGTCCGATATTCTTGGACAAGATAAAGTGGTAGTAAAATAAAAATACGTGTATAGTTGACACTTACTCCTTCTTCGAGTAGTATACTCATATACGGAGGAAGCATGGAACGACCACACGCAACAATTGAAGCACCACAAGACAACTTTGATCATGAGCTCACGCAGCCGCAAGCAGACTTCATAGCGCTGACCGATGTGCTTTTGGCACATAAACGAGATGGTGGTATACCGCTGTCATTTATTGATATGACTGTTCAGCACTCCCCCGATGAGGTGGAGCAGAAGCTGCGCGCTACTCGTGTTGGTCAGCTCATGCGTCCAAGTGATGCTCAGCTGGCTATTGAATCCGACGGCTCGTACTACCCGCAGCTTGACCTGAAAAAACAGGATGGTCGGCTTATGGGTGTTTCTATTCGTGCATGGGGTTGGGATGACAAAAAATATCGCTACACTGATCCTGGCAACACTACGGTTCCGCGGGAGTATAAAAAGTACCAAGGTGAAATCGACAAAACACGCCAGCTTGATATTAGCTTTAGCTATACAATTGGTGATACTTCGGTAGTAGAAAGTATTAGTCTTTACGGCTCTACTACTGCACCTGATTATGTATATGCAACCAGCCAAGTGTGGGCATCTACCTACGCGGAAACTGGTTATGAAGGCCACGGTGATGATAGTATTGACGAATTGAGTGACGCTGAAGTGTACGAATTTTTGGAATTAGTGGCCGACATGGTAGGGGATACCCCAGAGTCGTATGGCGAAATGTACACTCGGCAAACTGCTGCGTTACGTTGTGAATTTGAAGGCACACCACACTTTGATGGGGTGAGTCGGTTGATTGATTTACTATGGCCTGCTCAGGCATGCTATGAATTGCTGGAAAGACCCTACGCTAATAATGAAACAATCGTATCGGCGCTCCGTTCAGGCGATGCCGAACGGCAACGAACGGCTGATGAAGCCTTGGCGGAGGCGGTGATGTACTACGAACAAATGCGCAAGCGTACTGCTAGCCCGCCTGATGCATAATGCTATAGAGCGCAATCCCTGTAGCGACGCTCACATTAAACGATTCTTTCTGGCCTGCCATTGGTATTTCAACAATATCATCACACATAGCCAGGAGCTCTGGCGCAATGCCATCGACTTCCTCGCCTAATAGAAGGGCTATTTTTGCGTGTGGATGGTAAGCGGAAAGGATGATGGAGTGAGGTGACTGCTCAAGGCCGACAATATGATATCCTTGTTGTTTGAGGAGCTCGATAGGCGGTTGTTCAGTATGAGTAAAGGGGACAATTGTTTCTGCACCTAACGCTGTTTTATGAATTTGCTTTGTAGTTTTAGTGGCAATATGGGGTAACCGCGTGTCATTAATTGTTTGGGGGTAAGGGCTGTAGCCGCTGAGAATTATTTGTTGTATGCCAAGTCCCTCGCAGGTGCGAAAAATACTTCCCACATTGTGAGTACTACGAATATTGTGAGCAATAACAATAATTTCTGGCACGACCTTAGTATATCACTGTTGTTTGCATAAGCTTTTTGCTACACTATGTATAGTGAACGAAGAAGAAATCCAGCAGCGTCGGCGAGAACAAGATGAGCGCTCCACTCAGCAGCGGGCTGCTATTTTGGGACTCCAATACCTTGATACACGTCAGATTGAAAATGACCTGCCACTAGCTAATGATGTTATGCCAGTTGATGCGATGCACCGCGATCGCATGGTACCCCTCGTGAAGGGTGATAGCCAGAACATGTTCCAGTTTGGTGTCACTGCGCAGACTCCTCAATCTGTCATACAGCGCATGACAGGCGAATACAATGAAAAGGGCGTGACAGTTCAGTTCCTATTGATAAGCTTGAGCGGGTATCGGGCGTTTATGAATCGCTACGATCCACCAAAGAAGGTGGTATACGACGACATCGAGATTGCCAAAGAAGGTGACAGCGATACGATTAACCAGGTGAGCCAAACGCTTAATACGGTGAGTAGCGAAGAAGTATTCGACTTTATCATAGCGCAGGCTGACAAGCTGGGGGCAAGTGACATTCACATTGAAAATGAGCGCGATAATATTCGTGTGCGGTTGCGCGTCGATGGCACGCTTCACCCTGTAGCACACCTGGGGCGAGACAAATACCGCGTGATTATGGGCGAACTTGCGAGCCGCGCCGGGATCAGCAGCGCAGCCACTGAAAGCCAGTCTGGCCACATGCAACGTGAGATAACCGACGAGGCGGGCACTCATTTGTTGAATCTCCGTGTTGAAACCGTTCCAACGCTCTATGGTCAAGATGCGGTCATGCGCCTGTTTAACTTTGATGAAAGCCTGCTAAACCTTGACCTCCTTGGCATACCCGACAAACAACGGCACGAGATTGACGAAATTGTGAGTCATCCTCGTGGACTGGTACTCATGGTAGGCCCAACCGGGAGTGGTAAATCAACCACCCTCTACAGCATGTTGAATGCTTTAAATACGCCTGATCGAAAGTTAATTACCCTTGAAGACCCGATTGAATATGGGTTGACGGGTATTTCACAGATACCTATTGATACAACTGGGGGTCAACACTTTGCTGACGGGTTGCGCAGCGTGCTGCGACTTGACCCCGATGTCGTGATGGTAGGCGAGATTCGCGACCAAGATACAGCGCGTACGGCAATTCAAGCGTCAATTACCGGGCATCTGGTGCTGAGCAGCTTTCACGCCAACAGTACCAGCGCGGCATTTAGCCGTATGATTGACATGATTGGCGTTAACCCTATTTTCAGTTCTGCAATTCGCCTAGTGATTGCTCAGCGTTTAGTGCGACGGCTGGTTGACGACACCAAAGAAGAATACGAACCCGACGAAGCAACGCGAAGCTATGTTAAACGTGTGCTTGAGGGTATCCCTGAAGACACTGAGCATCCAAATCTAGACACCTTTAAACTATGGCGTCCTGTGCCGAGTGATGATGCTCCGTTTGGCTACAAAGGACGCATTGTGATAATGGAACAAATGGTAGTAACTGAAGAAATACAAAAGTTCATTCGTGGTGATGTTGAAGACGTTCACCCCGAAGCCATTGAAAAAGTTGCTAAACAAGAAGGTATGCTCACCTTAGAACAAGTCGGTGTGCTGGCTGCGCTACGCGGCGAAACTACGCTCGACGAAGTCGGCCGCGTTGTATAGGCTAGCAAAGAACGGCGCTACTTGCTACTATGCATGCATAGGAGGATGAGATGACGAGTGAAAAAATACATGGTGGTGGGGAATACCCCGCGAGTGATTTTCGTCAACTTCAGCAGGTTGTGAAGGCTTTTGCAGATGCGCGGGGCACTATGCTGTCTGCTGCCAGAGGGTGTGCGGCTGAGGACTTATTAAATATTGCGAGATACGGGAATGGCGTGGAGCCTAAAGACGCTGGACCCGCAAAGCGTCCCGTATACAATGAGCTTCTTCTGGACAATAATTCGCCGATTGCGCATGCGCTTGCGGCTAGAGCGGCGTCGCTCGCAGCGGTAGATCCTACTCCCGATATGGTTCGACGTGCAGCATATGTTCTCGACGATTTATGGAATGGAGAGCTTACGACGACACAGCAAGCCAACGATGAGCACATTACCTATATTCAAGGTCAATAAGCTACTTGATGGCACGCGCTATTGCATCGACTAGGCGTGGATCAAATACACTGGGGATTACTTCATTAGGAGTGGGGGACTCGATGAGGCTGGCAATGACTTCGGCGGCTGCGATTTTGTGTTCATCAGTAATCTTTTTAACTCCATGGTCAAGCGCCCCGCGGAATATGCCCGGGAAAGCAATCGCATTATTCACCTGATTAGGGAAGTCGCTGCGCCCAGTTGCAATTACCGCTACACCTGCGGCCTTAGCCTCTTCGGGCATTATTTCTGGTGTTGGGTTGGCAAGGGCAAATACCACCGGCTTTGGCGCCATCTTCGCTACCATTTCTTTCGTGAGAAGCCCTGGTTTGCTGACGCCGATGAAGATATCCGCACCAACGATAGCATCATCAAGCGTACCTGATATGCCGGTTTCGAGATACGTCATGAGCGCGCGCTTTTCTTCGTTAAGGTCCGTTCTGTTGTCACTAATAATTCCTTTACTGTCGACAGCGTAAATACTGCCGACGCCATACATGTGGAGCAGCTTCGCGATGGCCGTACCGGCGGCTCCAGCGCCAATGAGCACTACTTTGCAATCATAGAGGTTTTTACCAACTACCTTCATAGCGTTAATGAGACCCGCTAGCGTAACGACGGCAGTTCCATGCTGATCGTCGTGGAACACGGGAATATCGCACTGCTCCTTCAGGCGCTCCTCTACTTCAAAGCAAAGCGGTGCGGCAATATCTTCTAAGTTAATTGCCCCAAAACTAGGAGCAATGGCTTTGATGGTGGCAACGATTTCATCCGCTGTATGAACATCAAGAATAATAGGAACACTATCGATATTAGCAAAACGCTTAAAAAGCAGCGCCTTACCTTCCATAACTGGCATACTTGCCCTGGGACCAATATTTCCTAACCCAAGTACCGCAGAGCCATCGCTGATAACCGCGACAAGATTATTAGTCCAGGTATAGGTGCTCATTTTTGAAGGGTCTTCAGCAATGACGCGACTCACTTCGGCAACACCTGGTGTATAGTAGGCGCTCAGTTTCTCTTTATCAAGCGTGCCGGTGTCGCGCAGTGTAGTGGTGATTTTACCTTTGTATCGTTGGTGTAGCTCAAGAGCAAGTGCGTTGTAGTCCATATACCCTAGTATAGTCTATTTAGATTGATTCTTGAGATTGACTAACAATGTATTTTATAGTATGATTTAGTTTATCAAATATGCAGAGGGTAACCCCTGCTTTTTTGATCGAACATTTTGCAAAGAGACCCTGCTGAGCGAAGCCATTTGCTTGTCATTACTGGTGACGAGTGTATAGCCTCGCTCAGCATACGAGGACAGTGAAGTCTAGTGTGTACGCCCGCTAGGGCTGAGTTGAGAACGAGGATCGTTCAAAAATCGGCCATTTGTCTCAACCTTTACCGGTTGATGGACAGGGCAAATGTGGTGTACTCACCGATTGCCTTTTTGGGCAATTGCTTCCATGTGAAGTACGTTGCGTTGTCTTGCCGTGCATAGAGAGCTTTGAGCGGAGCATTAATCAGTAGTTATCCCATAGTCTTTTGCGGCCATAGGTAATGGTTGTGCAGAAGGTGCGGGGAATCTGCTTTGAGCGATGTCTGCTTGGCAATAAAATGCATGATAGTGCGAAAGAGAATGGTAGGCGATTACCTACGTAGTTGTCGCGAGCCCCTTGTGAGAACCCTCTTCACGCCATGTGGCTTATATAACGAACAAGTGCTATGTACCTCGCGTACATGTCAGTGTCCTCAGGAGCGGAGTGTCAAAGTGACCATTGGTCAACCAGGGCACGCCGCAAAATGGTGTGTTCGGTTTGGTGCCGCCAGTGGGTCTCTTTGCCACTGCTTCCATAGGTGTGTTCCTATGCTGATGAGTCTAAAAGGACGAAAAGCGCCCCGTACCCCTTTTAAAAGAGCAAAAAGTATGCTATAGTTAATAGTCGAATTGCTATAATAAACGATAAGTGAGTAAGAGATGAGTTTTGCATTGATTCAAAAAGTGAACGACGAGCAGAAAAAGCAGCAAGTCGTTGACGTTCGCAGCGGTGATACCGTACGCGTTCACCAGAAGATTAAAGAAGGTAACAAGATGCGCATTCAGATTTTTGAAGGCGTAGTAATTCGTACCGACAACAAGGGCCAGCACACGAGCCGCATCACTGTTCGCAAAATTGCCAGCGGTGTTGGTGTTGAAAAAAGCTTCATGCTCCATAGCCCGCTTGTCGAAAAAGTAGAAATTGTTCGCAGGAGCAAGGTTCGCCGTAATTTCCTCAGCTATCTTCGTGGTCGCAGCGGTAAGAGCGCGCGTCTCACAGCTGTTCAATTTGATCGCGAAGCCGTCAACTCTGTTAAGAATGATCATGCCGAAGAAGATGAAAAGGCAATGAAAGAGCAAAAAGCCGAAGAAGCTGCTGCAAAGCAAGCTGAAAAAGATGCAGAACAAGCTAAGCTGGATGCACAGGCTGCTGAAGTTGAAGCGCGTCACGCTTCGGCTGAAAGAAAGATTTACGTACCCATGCCCCGCCAATTTGTGGCGGGTCTTTGCTATGCAAAAGTAGCCCTGCCTCAACCCATTGCTGGGTCAAGGCAGGGCCTTCCATTGCGTGGCGGCTACGCGCGCATCGATCTACTCTTCCGGAGTCGGACCAAACCGAAGGACCTCTCCGTGCTTCAGGGCATCGATGCTTGCTTGCGCAGCGTCACGGTCGGTGGTGAAGCCAACAGCCAAGATGAGCTCGGCGATCTGGGGTGAGGTTGCCTTGATGGTCTTGGCTGCATCCCCGATGTCGAACAGGCCGTAGAACAGCGGCATGGCGGTGTCGTCGCAGCGCTGCACGAGAGCGAAACGCACGAGCGACGCATTGGAGCGGACTTCAGAAGTCAGCTCTTGCTGCAGGCGAGTAGCCTCGCGTGTGTTATTGATTGGTGACACGATAGCCTCCTGGTTTGTAACGAGCAATGGATGATTTACTATAACATAACTAAAGCTTTTATTCAATACTAAGCATAGCGTACAATGGAAGGATGATCCTTGGTATTGATGAAGTTGGGCGTGGACCATGGGCGGGGCCACTTGTGGTTGGCGCAGTCGTACTTGGTGGTCATGTTCCTGTGGGAATTGACGACAGTAAAAAGCTTTCTAAAAAACGTCGCGAAGCGTTAGCTGATGCTATTTATGAAAGAGCAGAAGCGGTTGGGCTGGGCTGGGTAAGTGCAAATGAACTTGATCAGTTGGGTATGAGTGAAGCCTTGCGTGAAGCGACACGCCGAGCGGTACGGGCTATCCACACTCCCTATCACGAAATTATTATTGACGGCACGGTGAATTTTCTTTCCGGCACACCCCTAGAGAAGTATGTTACCGTTTCGCCGAAAGCAGATAGCCTATTCCCAAGTGTGAGCGCGGCAAGCATTGTTGCCAAAGTAGCGAGGGATCGCTATATGACCGAACAAGATGCTTTGTACCCCAATTATGGTTTTGCCGCACATGCAGGCTATGGTGTTGTTCGGCATCGGCAAGCGATTGAGGCCTATGGGGTAACACCGTTGCATAGATTAAGCTTTGCACCATTAAAAAAGTTTCAAGTGGAGAAGCCCGTTGATGGGAGTGTAACGAAGCCGAGCACACCTCTAGCAAAGAACTCACGAGTAATCGGTAATGAAAGTGAAGAAGCCGCAGCGCAAGAGCTCGTACGACGAGGACACGAGCTACTTGAGCGAAACTGGCGTACAAAATGGTGTGAGATAGATATCGTGTCGCAACGCAAAGGTATCCTGTATTTCACTGAAGTTAAGCATCGTAAAACTGATACGGCAGGTGGCGGTATTGCAGCCATTACACCCAAAAAACAGCGCCAAATGGAGTTTGCCGCACGATTGTATGCAGCATCTTTTGGTGATGCCGATTTGCGACTCGTGGTTATCGTGACGACAAATGAACCGCCTCTAGTAATAGAATACTTAGAACTCAGTTAGTGCTGCGGCCACTGCTGGGCCATCACGCTCGAGCAATGCAATTCTGCCCTCAAGGTCGAGCACACCCATGTCGATTGAGCGTGTGAGCGATGGATTATCGCGTAGCGGCGTAAAGAAGTTTCGATACTCTTGAAGTTGTTGTCGGGTGCCGAGTAAGTTGGCAGAATAGCGGGGGAAGTAGTCATGGCTTTTATCGCTTGCAAACGTCTTGTCAATCCATGGCCACTCCTGCCGCATCCAGTTCCAGGTAGCAGCCCGTCCGTCACGATTGCGGAGCAGATTAACAAACCATCGTACAGTATCTTGGCTGCGAATCGTATGGGTATCAGTAAGGAGCCCTATAAGTCGCGTCAATACGGCTGCGTCTTTACTCGATGTGAGCGCCGCTGCAACATCATTCTGCAGGTCACTATTGGCAGTGGTGGTATAAAACTTCAAAAGATTATCAACAGTTGTGTCGTCATTGCCATGGCGCACCGCAGTACTGAGAATAAGGCTGCGTAATTCTGGTGTCAATGATTCAGGTTTGTTCACGTGATATAGCTCAATGGCATGGTGAATTGCTGCTTCATCTTCGCTATATAACATGAGCCCAATGATGGTTGCGCGAAGTTTTGTATCATCTTCGCTTTCACCTAGTTTTGGGTCCCAGCCCAAGGTAGCGTACAACGGCCGAGCTAGCTCCCCTGCGATACGACGCAAGTTTTTCTCGGCTGCCTGATCGTTTTCAACAAAGCGCTTAAGATCAGCAATAGCGAGCGCGATAATACCCCATACTTTTTCGTCGGTTTCGTGCCTGTAAGCTTGGAGCAGTGTCACAAGAGTAGCGCTGCTGGTGTAGCCTGCACGCGCGAGCATAAGCTGCTCATGAAGAAACTGTGCCCGCTGAGTTTCGCTGAGCTTTCCTTGTGTAATCTCTGTGATAATTCTTTGACGAAGCGTTTCATCATAATTGACGATGTAGTGTCCACTATCGTCGCTATTAAGATGAAGTGCTCGTGGACTGGTATACGGAACTGATACAGACTGAGCATCAAGGAGGTCCGGAATACTGTCATCGTTACCGCGCAGGGGGATTGGCCATAGTGTGTCATCTGGTTTATGAGGTCCAACGAAGAACCTTTCTTGCGTAAGGGTAAGTGTGTCACTATCAAGCGCTGCAGTGACAACGGGGTAGCCGCTTTGCGATATCCAGGCATTCATGAGTGCGCCGACGTCCTTGCCGCTGGCAGCAGATAAAGCATTCCATAGGTCATCGCCCGTAGTGTTGCCATACTCGTGGTCGGCAAAATATTGTTTTAGACCACTGCGGAAAGCCGCTTCACCAATCCAGGTTTGCATCATGCGGATCAAACGGCCACCCTTCGCATACACGATGGCTCCGTCGAACAGGGAAGATATTTCATCAGGATGGTTGACGTCAACCTGCACTGACTGTACACCATCTATGCAATCGCGGCGAAGTGCCATAACACCTTCGTTGGTGCTAAATTCAAACCACAAGTTCCACTGCGGATGAAATGCATTGGGTGCCAGGTATTCCATAACGGTTGCAAAGCTCTCATTGAGCCATAAGTTGTCCCACCACTGCATGGTGACGAGATTACCAAACCACTGATGGCTGAGTTCGTGTGCAACGACTTCTGCTACGTATTGTTTGCCTTCTATGCTCACCGTCTCGGGATCTGCCAGCAGCGCGATTTCACGGTAGGTTACAAGCCCCCAGTTTTCCATTGCGCCGCTGCTAAAGTCGGGGAGGGCAACGTGATCACTTTTGGGCAAAGGATATGGTGTGCTGAAATAATCATCAAAGAAGTCTATTGTTTGTGCGGCATGTTCAAGCGCGTAGGTAAGTGCAGCGGACGAGTGGGCTTTTGTAGCATACACATTCACTTCAACACCATGCTGTGTTGTAGTAGTTGCGCGCTGGAGGTTACCAACCACAAATGCAACCAAATAGCTGCTCATGCGAGGTGTGGTAGCAAATTTGGTTGTGGTTCCTGCGGGCGATTGCTCCTGTGCTGTAATGGGCATATTGCTCAGCACAGTTTCGGCATCTTTGGTGATGAGGGTAATGTCGTAGGTAGCTTTCGCGGCAGGCTCATCAATGCACGGGAATGCTTCACGTGCGTGATGGCTTTCAAACTGGGTTGCGTATACTTCTTGCCTCGCATCGTCAACTGTGTAGTAGCAAGGGTATATTCCGTGCATCGCATCGGTAACTGAAAGTGTATAGGTAATCGCAATCTCTACTTCGCCAGTACCTTCGCTAGTAATAACAAGCTCATCGCCATTTATGACAAAAGAGTCGACGACACGATTATTAACGGTAATGCTCGTAATGGTAAGTGCTTTTGCGTGCAGAGTAATAGTAGCCGAATTCTTTCGAGTGCCGTGAATAATGGCAGTACCAACCACATGGCGTTCAGGCAAGCAAATCTTCGTAAGATCCCATGTAAGCGAATATGATTGAGGAATAAATTGTTCGAGGAGTCGAGAAACTTTTTGCATAGAACTATTATATCAGAGGTATAATAGCAGTAAGATGCAACGAAGGCGGAGGGTTGTAGGAATAGTATTAATTGCGATAGCAATCGTGCTGTTTATGTTTGAGCAGCAATCATTTACTGCTCCGACGTATGTGCCCCAGACAAAGCCAGCGCCTACAACTGCTGATGATGCTGCCGACGCTAGTATAGAAGAAACTACAGCAGCGGCCACGGTTCATCCGTCATTGGCACGAGATATTTTGCAACGCCTTGAAGTAAAGGGCAGGGCGCCCAAAACAGGTTATGAACGTACGCAATTTGGTGATGGTTGGCTGCTGGTTGGCAGTTGTGACATGCGAAATATTATTCTCAACCGCGATCTTATGGATGCATCAGTCAACGATACTTGCAAGGTGACGAGTGGAGTGCTAGCCGATCCGTATACGGGTACTACCGTCACCTTTACACGGGGTAAAGACACAAGCGACATTGTGCAGATAGACCACGTTGTAGCGCTGAGCAATGCATGGCAGACAGGTGCACAGCAGCTAAGTGTCGAGCAGCGGATCGCATTTGCTAATGACCCACTCGAGTTGTTGGCGGTTGATGGCAGCGCCAACCAAGCGAAGGGTGATGGCGATGCTGCCACATGGTTACCGGCCAACAAATCATTCCGCTGCCAATACGTAGCGAGGCAAATCGCAGTGAAATATAAGTATTCGCTATGGGTAACCGGTCCTGAAAAAGAGGCAATGCTACGGGTTTTGGAGGGCTGCCCAGAGCAATCGCTGCCATCACCCTAGTGAGTAGTGTATACTAGGCACTATGTTTTGGATGAAAAAGAAAAGTGTGCATGTGTATGAAATGCTTGCGGGGTTATTTGTCATGACGCTTATTGTGAGCAATATTGCGAGTATCAAAATGGTGCAAGTGGGGCCTCTCATATTTGACGCAGGGACTATTCTATTCCCACTGGCGTACATTGTGGGTGATATTGTGACGGAAGTATATGGCTTTCGAAAAATGCGTTCGCTCTTGTATGTTGGTATGACCACACTGCTACTCACGAGCGTAACATTTTGGTTAGTGGGGTTACTGCCCGCTGAGACTTCATGGAATAATCAAGCAGCATACGACAGCATTTTGGGCGTTGTGTGGCGTATTGTAGCGGCTAGTATAACGGCACTATTTATTGGTGAGTTGCTTAATAGCTATGTGCTGGCTCGTATGAAGATTCACACCAAGGGCAAGCAGCTTTGGAGACGGCTTGTCGGCAGCTCGGCAGTAGGAGGATTGGTAGACACTACGGTCTTTTCGCTCATTGCCTTTGCTGGCACCATGCCCGCAGCAACACTCATGCAATTGATCATCACGGTTTTCTGTATCAAAATTGCTACGGAAATCGTGGTATCTCCACTAACCATTCGTCTCATTACGGTTATTAAACGGCACGAAAAAATCGATACTTTTGAGCACCCGACACTACGCCTGGTTGACTAAATCACGACGCCAGTGGGTAGTGTATCACCGTAATAACGCGACAAGAATGATTGCTTAAGCTCAAAATAAGTAGCATCTTTTAATGATTCGCGAATTTGATCAACGGTTCGTACGACAAAACGCTCATTGTGAATACTGGCAAGTGTAGCACCTAAGATCTCGTCAGAGCGAAACAAGTGATTTATATAGGCTCGTGTGTAGTGCTGGCAACTATAGCAGTCGCATTCACGATCGATAGGCGAAAAGTCGCCCTGGTACTTTGCATTGGTAATGTTGATGCGACCATCGTAGGTGTAGAGCGCGCCGTTACGAGCCTGGCGGGTGGGGGCAACGCAGTCAAATGTATCAACTCCATATTCAACGCCAAGGAACAAATCAGCTGGCTGCGAACCCATGCCGAGCAGGTGACGCGGTTTATCATCGGGTAGCGTTTCATTAACCCAGCGCACCACACTGGGAATCTCACCAGGCTCAAAGACACCACCTATGCCGTAGCCATCAAAGCCTAAGTTGCCAAGAAACGTGGCAGATTGTTTGCGAAGGCTTTCGTCCCGGGCACCCTGAACAACGCCGTAGAGTGCCTGTAGGTTCTCACCTTTAGCGATGTGCTCAGCGTTAAGCTCATCGTGGCGCGTCAAGCAGCGCTCGGCCCATTTATGAGTCCGGTCCATGGCCGCTTCAATGATGTCGTGCGAAGCGAGTGGTGCAGTTAACTCGTCAAACGCCATGTGAATGTCGGCGCCAATGGCATGCTGCAGTTCCATTGATGATTCTGGAGTCATCATAAGTTTTGTGCCGTCTATGTGGCTACGAAACTGTGCACCACTATCTGTTACTTTTGCCAATTGGTCTTTGGTGTGCGTTGCTTGCTTTGCATCGCCCTTTTGGGTGTGAGCAACGGCGTCGATGCCCTTTTTATAGGCAATCCCCAGGCTGAATACCTGGAATCCGCCGCTATCCGTAAACGTCGGACCGTCATAGTTCATGAATGCACCTAACCCGCCTGCTGCTTGTACAATATCGGCGCCAGGACGCAACATCAAATGGTAGGTATTGGCCAAAATCGCTTGGCCACCGTACTCCTTGACCTGCTCGGGCGTTAGTGCTTTGACGGTTGCCTTGGTACCGCCAACAATAAACGCCGGTGTTTCAATTTGCCCATGAGGAGTAGCAATAATACCCGTGCGTGCGAGCGTGCCGTTAAGACGGTGAGTAATGGTGAACGAAAGCGCAGATGACATACACGTATTGTAGCAAACTATCAGGCTAGCCGTTGGCGAGGCGAATCACCGCATCAAAGCCGTCTTCATGCGATGGGGGATCAAGTCGTAAGTTTGTATGCATACGGCTGATCACAGCTTCGGGAACAAATCGTTCACGCGCACGATTACGGGTTAGTACTGTTTCAAGCTCTGCAATCACGTGCACACAGACTACCATACGTGCACCATATTCTCGGTAACGTTCGATATCTCGCTCTCGCACGTGAAGGCTATTGTGTGTTGCGTCAACAATACACGATTGCCGTTGTGTGATAGCGCGTTCTACTCGCGAGTAAAGGTTACTCCAGACGTCACGGTCTCTGCTGAGGTCTGATTCGCTACCGGTAATTTCTTCACGGATTGCGTCACTTGATAGCACATCCAGGTCGAGCATGGTGCCGAGTTCACGGGCAATGGTTGATTTACCGCTGGCAGGTACGCCCGCCATCATAATGACACTCGGTGGTGTAAGATCGGTGAGGTCGGCTAGGCATGAGAATCGTTCGGACATAGCAGTAATTATATCATTTATTCTATTTTTCAAACTATCAAATAATGAGCATGCTATCGCCATAGCTAAAGAACTTGTAACGCTCGGCAATAGCATGCTTATAGGCAGGCTTAAGGTTATCCCAACCAGCAAACGCGGCAGTGAGCATAAGCACCGTACTATCTGGCATATGAAAATTAGTAAGAAGGGCATCGATTGTTTTGAACTTGTAGCCTGGGTACATGAATATATCTGCTTCGCCAGAAATCGTTTTTGCGGGGCCAGTAAGTATTTGCTGGTGTGAGTACTCAAGGGTACGAGTGACGGTTGTACCTAGTGCAACTACGCGGCGCCCTGATTGCTTGGCGTGTTGGATTGCCTCAATTGTAGCTGCAGGTACCTCAAAATATTCTTTGTGCATCGTGTGGTCGGCGACATTCTCAACCCGAATGGGCAAAAACGTGCCAAGCCCAACATGAAGCGTGGCATAGGCGACAACGACGCCCTTCGCCTTCAGCTGCTCAATAGTTTTATGTGTCATATTCAGGCTGGCCGTTGGCGCCGCAACGCTTCCTTGCTCTTTAGCAAAAACGGTTTGGTAACGCTCAATGTCGTTTTTGGTAGCAGCACGCCGCATGTACGGCGGCAATGGCACACTTCCATGTTCTTCGGCAATTTCAAGCAAGTCTTTTGTACTTTCAATGATTGCCATGCCATCATCAAGTAGCTGCTTCACGACAAGCTGATAATTACCAATGTGTAATATGTCGCCTTCGCGCAGGCGCTTTCGGTAGATGACTTTATGACTATGCCAATCATCATGTTTACCATGCTTTTCAACGAGTACAAGCTCGCGTTTGCCACCACTTGGTTTGGTAGTGAGTAATCGAGCTTTAATCACCTTTGTATTGTTAATAACGAGCACGTCGCCCTTTTCGAGATACTCAACAATATCGCTATACGTACGATCTTCTACCTTACCAGAGGTTTTATGTAAAACAAGCAGCCTTGCATTGCCTCGGGTGGTAGGAGGGGTTGTTGCAATTAAATCGTCGGGCAAAGAGTAATGAAAATCGGCAGTATTCATATCACTGCACAGTATACGGCAATACGGTGTATATTGACAAATTACAAAAAAAGAGGATAATGTGTATTCAGATCAAAAGCTCACCGCTTCGATCACTGCCTATTCGAGAAAGGAACTCTCGTGGTAGAGGCCACTCGCAACGGTCGCGACGGTAAGTCCGGCCCTGTGATGTACACCGTTGTCTTCGTCCGCGAAACCATGCGTGACGGCGTGCGGGTTGTCGAAACGCTCGACACCGGCATCGTCGGCTCATTCAGCGACTGCTGCCGAGACAAGAGAGGTGTGGCTGTTCCCAAGGGATATGAGGTTGTTCTCAAACGCCTCGAACCCAGCCAGATCGCCCCCTGAGCGCGCATGCGCCCTTCCAGGGGGCGCATGCATACCTACTTGACTTCAAAGAAGACTAGGTATATGATAGACACGTACACATCCGGCCGGCAGGTCGGAATTTTTCGTAGAAAGAAAGGAAAACATGGAAGACTTAAACATTAAACAGCTTACGCTTGCTGTACGTACCATTGCAGAAGAAAAGAACCTGCCTGAAGAAACCGTTCTCTCGGTTATTGAGCAGGCAATTGCTGCTGCGTGGCGTCGCGATAATGGTGAGCGTGACCAAGATGTTCGTGCTGAGCTAAATGTCAATGACGGTACGGCAAAAGTATATGTTCAGCGAGAAGTAGTAGAAGTCGTTGGTAGCGATGCAGTTGAAGTAAGCCTTGAAGATGCAAAAAAGCAAAACAAAGATGCTAAACTGGGCGATATCGTTGAGGAAATGCACGAAGTAACAAGCTTTGGCCGTGTGGCTGCGCAAACGGCAAAACAAGTCGTGCTGCAGCGGCTGCGTGAAGCAGAGCGCGAAGTAGTGCTTGAAGAGTTTGAAGACAAAATCGGTACGGTTGTTACCGGTGTAGTTCAGCGCGTTGAGCCACGGGTTGTTCGCGTGGAGCTTGGCAAGGCCAACGGTATTTTGCCGCAGAGCGAGCAAATTCAGGGTGAGTTTTATAGCGTTGGAAGCCGCATCAAAGTATTCATTAAAGACATTGAGCGTGACAATCGTGGTCCTCAGCTTATTCTGAGTCGTGGCAATGAAGCGTTTGTGGAATATCTCTTCCGCCAGGAAGTGCCCGAAATGGACACTGGCGCTGTTGAAATTAAAGGTATCGCTCGGGAAGCTGGCCGTCGAACCAAATTGGCAGTTGCAAGCACTGTGCCCGGGGTTGATCCTGTTGGTACATTCGTGGGTGGCCACGGTACACGCGTTAATGCCGTTATGAACGAAATTGGTGATCAAGAAAAAATCGACATTGTTACGTTTGATGAAAATATCGATTCCTACATCCGCAATGCATTGAGCCCAGCTGAGGTTGTGAAGGTGGAAATTGATAAAGATGCAAAATCTGCCAAGGTATTTGTGAGCGAGGATCAGCAAAGTATTGCGATTGGTCGTGGTGGTCAAAACGTACGACTTGCGAGCCGCTTAACTGGTTACGAGCTCGATATCGAGACAGCTACCGCAAAGTCAGCCGAGAAGAAGCCGCGCAAGAACATTGAAGAAGACTTGTTTAGCGCAATTGAAAGCCAAGGCGAATAGTTTTACGTATGTAATAGAGCCGCCAACTCCCCGTGAAGGGGAGATGGCGGCTCTTTGTGTGCTAGCGCGCCTTGTACGGGCGCCTCTGACACTCATCGGCTTGGACCAGCTGGAGCTCTTCCATACTGAAGCCCAGAAGTATCTTGTCGATGTACACGCCACTGGCGGCGAAGAGTAGCTCTGAGCTGCTGAGCTGTGCGACAACTGGCCCGGCGTAGTAGCTGTAGTAGACGTCCTTCGGATCAGCAACCAGGCGGTCCTTTCCTACGGGCGTGTTGCTGTCGTTTTGGATTCGAGCACGAATGGACCGGTGATGGTAGTCACCAGTGTTGTCAACGACAACCATGAGGCCGAGTCCGTCGTCGAACATCGCGAGTACAATCGCTCCGTTCGGGTAGTGTGCACCCCAATTTCTAAACATTACGCACATCCCTTCGCTCGTGTGAATGCGTAAAAATACTTAATCATAATTAGTTATACATGTCAATAAGTTGAAAAAAATAGGAATGAAAGAGGGCACCCCCTCGGAAGTGTATGCTTCCAAAGGGATGCCCTGGGGTGCAACCAGTGAAGGTTGCGGGTGAATCAGCTCTCGACGTCGTCCGGGTTGGAATCGGTCGAGCTCTGGCTCGTCAGCACAGGGGCGCCGTCGAACGGCACCTCGTGCTGCACCGGCTTCTGGCCGGTAGCCAGGTTGGCCAGCACCAGCTGGAGCAGACCACCCATGTCGCCGCCGCCGCTCGTGATGAGCGTCTGCGGCATGAACGGCGTCTGGCTCTTGCTGAGCGCATCGACGACGGCCACGGCAGCGGTCTGACCCGCACCGATGGCATCCTTCTGCGCCTGGTAGCCAGCGGCCTTGCCCAGACCCAGCGCCTTCTCGGCCTCGCCTTGGGCGGCACCGATGGCCTGGATCTTGGCGGCCTCGCCTTGGCCGGTCAGCTCGAGCACCTTGCGGTCACCATCCGCCTTGGCGACGTTCGCCTTGGCGTTGGCCTCGTTGATCTCGATCGAGACCTGAGCGGTAGCCAGCTGCTTCTGCATGTCGGCCTGGCCGGTCTGCGCCTCGAGGGCCACACGGGCCTTCTGGGCCTCCTGCTGGTGAGCGAAGGTGGTCTTCTCCTGCTTGGCGATCTCTCGCTCGGTCAGGACCTTGACCAGCTCCGCGGGCAGTACGACGTCCTGGATGTAGACACCGCGCACCTCCACGTCGTACCTGGACAGGTACTCCGTGATGTACTCGGTGGCCTCCTGCTGGACAGAGCCGCGCGTCTCGATGAAGTTGGTTGCAGGCATCTCGCTGAGCTTGTTGCGGAAGTAGTTGCCCACCGCCGCCTGGAGCACCTCGTTGACGAGGTTCTCCATGGTGCCCACCGAGCCGATGACCCTCGCCGCCTTGGTGTCGGGGACGTGGATCTGGACCTGCAGGTCGATCGAGAACTCGAACGCATCCTGCGACTTGGCCCGGATCGGAACCAGCCTCTGGTCGAGCTCGTGTGCCTCGCTGTTCTGGTTGGCCCAGTTGAGCTGCAGGATGGCCGTCGGCACCTTGATGGGCGAGTAGATGTGCGGGTTCACCGCGTACTTGCCCGTGCGGAGCGGCTCATCCCAGATGCCCTGGTGACCGGGGCTGACGATGCTGCCGAACTTGTAGGTCTCGCCGCTGCTGTCCACGGTCGGCAGACCGATGAACGACTTGATGACGCGAACCTCGCCCTGCTCGATGACGAGCATGGGCGCCGACTCGACGCTGACCAGGAACGGGTTCAGCATGTAGACACCCGGCACCAGCACGTCGTGCTGCATGCCCAGACGGCCGCCCTCGTCGAGGAACTTCTGGAAGTTCTCGTAGTTCGAGTGCAGCCCGTTCTTGCGCGCCAGCACGGCATCGATCACAGCCGACGTGGCCGCTCCCGACTTCTCGAGGGCTTCGATGTCACTGAAGCCACCGATGCGCCCGGCGATGTCGCCGCCCTCGAGCGGCGGACCGTCGAGTGTGGTGACGATGCCGACCATGTCAGAACTGACCGTCACGAAGCGCAGGTTGAGGGTCTGGATCTGTCGAACCAGGGCCTCAGCCTCGTCGTTGACGGCGTTGCCGTAGACGTGACCCTCGGTCACGACCAGGAAGGCGTACGGATGGATGGCACGGGTAGCGCCCGGGGCCAGGATGCGACGCTGCACACCCTGCTGGCCGCCGTTCGCCATGAAGGCGCGGACATCCACGAAGTCACCGAGCGCGTCGGAGTAGCTCGCCGACTTGGAACCGGTGGGCAGCGCATCTCCCACCTGGGAGATGACGACGCCGACGGTGCCGGCCGGGATCTGGACGAGCGGCTCGACCTTCACGGTGTAGATCGGCCACAGCTTGAACCGCCACCCGTTCTGGATGGGGTCCGGCTGGTAGCCGGCCTCGCCGTCGAGGGCCAGGAAGCCGCCGTCGGCGATCTTCTTGCCGAAGTTCTTCGTCACCCAGCCGTTGTAGCCGGCCGGGATGTGCTTGATCGACTTGAACAGGACGAACAGCACGATCAGCGCGATGACGCCGATGATGATGAGCATCGGTGAGATGCTGATGTTGGGGATCACGCGAGTTCCTTTCACTCGTCGTAGGGTGCCCTTGTTGACACAAAAAAATATTATACATTAAAAATTCAAAAAAAGCAATAGATTTATGTAGCGAAATGTAATAAATTGGCACTCTCACTTGACGAGTGCTAGCTTAGCCTATATACTAGTGGATGAAAGGTTATTCCTATAAGGAGGGCAGTATATGCCGGAAGATTTTGCAGATTTTATTTCACACTTGACCGACAACGCAAAGCTAAGCGTTCAGCATGCCGACGCGATTGCTCGCGGCAATGGAAGTGCGTATATCGGTACTGAACATTTGCTTCTTGGGCTGCTTGCCCAAGGAAGCAGCATGGGAGCAAAAGTACTGGCAGACGCTGGTGTCACACTACCGCGTGCCGAACAGGCACTAGGCTTGGAGCCACAGCAGGTTGTGGTGAGTACGGGCGCAGTAGGATTGAGTGAAACTGCCCTCTTGACGCTACGGATGGGCTGGGAAGTTGCCAAGGAGTTTAACCAGGACTTTTTGGGTACCGAGCATATTTTATATAGCTTGCTTAAGCAAAATAACGCACGCGCAACAGTGCTGCTGCGCGAGATGAATGCTGATGTAGAAGATATTATGAGTGAACTAGAGAGCTATTTTGACAGAACACGGGGTGAACACGGCGATGTCGCAACGGAACCAAAGCAGCGCACGGTTCGTGGCGGGGCACTGAGTACATTTGGGATAGATCTTACCACCAAAGCGGCTGCGGGTGAGCTGGATGCGATGATTGGTCGCACCAAAGAAGTTGAGCGGCTGGTGACTATTTTGAGCCGTCGCACTAAGAATAACCCCGTGCTTATCGGTGAGCCAGGAGTAGGTAAGACTGCAATCGTAGAAGGCTTGGCACAGCGAATCGTTCGCGAGGAAGTGCCCGATCATCTGCTTGATCGACGGGTGATTATGCTTGATATGGCAGCGATGATTGCCGGCACAAAGTACCGTGGCGAGTTTGAAGATCGATTAAAAAAGGTTGTTAGTGAAATCAAAAAACAGGGTAACGTCATTGTATTCATCGATGAACTTCACTTGCTCGTTGGGGCAGGTGCCGCTGAGGGCAGTATGGATGCAGCGAACATTTTAAAGCCGGCTCTAGCTCGTGGTGAATTACATATGATTGGCGCTACGACACTTGACGAATACCGTAAGCATATTGAAAAAGATACCGCGCTCGAACGACGCTTTCAAACGATAGTTGTAAAAGAACCGACGAGCAAAGAAACACTGGCAATCCTGAAAGGACTCAGAAGTTATTATGAAAAGCACCATGGTGTTGCGATGAGTGACGACATATTAGAGAGTGCTGTATACATGAGTGATCGGTATGTTGCTGATAGGTTTATGCCCGACAAAGCGATTGATGTGATTGATGAAGCCGCAGCCCGCGTGCGAGTTAAGCAGGGACATCGACCAAGCCGGCATCGTGAGTTAGTAAAAGAGCTGAAAAACCTGAACGAAAAGATGGAAGATGCAGTGGCGAGCGAAGATTATGAGCGAGCTGCAATGTACAAGCAGCGCATCAGTCAGATTAATGATCGCTTAGAAACCGCTCGGGCAGCAATGGAGTCTAAGACGGCTATTGCCCTCACCGAAGACGACATTGCTCATGCCATTGCTGTTATGACGAATATACCTGTCGAAAAAGTACAAACGAGCGAGGCGAAGCTCCTTCGCTCACTTGAACAACACCTTGGTAGGTATATTATTGGGCAAAAAGAAGCGGTTGAAAAAGTTGCTCGCGCCATTCGGCGTACCCGTAGCGGTGTTGCCAGTCAAAAACGCCCAATTGGTAGCTTTGTGTTCATGGGACCAACAGGTGTTGGCAAGACGGAGCTGGCAAGAATACTCGCCCGTGAAGTGTTTGGCAGTGTAGATGCGCTGATAAAAATTGATATGAGTGAATTTGGCGAGAAGCATACTACCAGTCGACTAGTGGGTGCGCCTGCCGGTTATGTTGGCTACGAAGATGGTGGAAAGCTTACCGACAAAGTGCGTCGGCAGCCCTATAGCGTTGTATTGTTTGACGAGATTGAAAAAGCGCACCCTGATGTATTTCAGCTGCTTCTACAGCTTCTTGAAGACGGCACCTTAACTGATGCTAAGGGCCGCTCGGTGAGCTTTCGCAACACCATTATCATTTTAACGAGCAACCTTGGCGCCAATAAAATGATGCAAGAGAGCAGCCTTGGTTTCCATAGCCCTAAGCAGGGCGATAAGAAGCTGGAGGACTTGCATAAACGCAACGAAAAATTAACCCGCGAAGCGCTCGACAAGTTTATGCGTCCAGAACTTATTAATCGGTTTGACGGTATTGTGACATTTCGCGCGTTGACTCGTGCAGAGGGCGCTAAGATTTTTGACCTGCAAATCGAAGAACTACGGCAACGGCTCGTTCGTCAAGGGCTCGGTATCCGCGTTCAGCCTAGTGCAAAGCGCTACCTCATTAATAAAGGCTATAGCCCTAAGTTTGGCGCACGACCACTTCGGCGAGCGATTGAGGATGAGCTTGAACACACCATTGCCGAGGGAGTTCTGTCGGGAATTTACACAAAAGGCGCTATACTAGAAGTAAGTACACATGAGGGGGAGCTTACTGTTGAACAAAGAACCGAATCAGCAAGCTAAAGGCAACCAATTGCGCCGCGCATTAGTGACGGGCGCCATTGTCCTAGTTTTTTCTGCTATAGCAATACTCTATGGGCAGCGACTTAGTGATGTCGTGCAAGCACGACTATTTACGCCAAGTTCCGCCGTGGCGGGTGTTAAAGATAAGCTTTCGATGACTAATCTTGGCAATAATCTGTTCTATGCAAGCAATCCTACGATTGAGAATGCCAGTACGTTCAATACAAGTTGCTCAAGTGAAGAACGAACCACTGCCATTTTGGGTTGCTACTGGAAACGCAAGATTCACCTGTTTGATATTAAAAACAAAGAGCTTGAAGGCACCCTTGAGGTGACAGCAGCCCATGAGATGCTTCACGCTGCCTATGAACGACTGAACGTGTTTGAGCGAGCGCATGTAGACCGATTGCTCCGTACCGAGTATGCGGCACTTAAAGATGATGCTAGCTTGAAGCAGGTGATGCAATACTATGAGCAGGCGGAGCCTGGTGCAGAAATTAATGAACTCCACTCTATTATTGGTACAACGATTGCCAAGCTTTCGCCTGCGCTTGAAAAATATTATGCAAATTATTTCACGGACCGAGCAGCAATTGTAGCAATGAATGGCAAGTACAACGCGGTATTTAGTGAACTCAGCAAACGAGCAAACGAGCTGCAAAAGCAGATAGACAGCGATGGGCCAGCTCTCAAGCAAGCATTGATCGATTACAATACGAGTCGAGCGCAGGTAGAGAACGACATCTCGTCCTTTAATGCGCGTGCGCAAAGTGGCGGCTTTTCAACGCAGTCGACTTTTAATGTCGCACGGAGCGCCTTGATGGCCCGGGTTAGTCAGCTTAATGCCGAGCGAGAGTCACTCAATGCGCGAGTCGCTGCTTTTAACCAAAAAGTCGACGAGCTTAACAAGCTGGCAGTGCACGTCAATGAGTTGAATCAAAGCATTAATGGTGTGTCAGCACCCACGGGGCTTTAATGGCTCGAGCACGATCGCAGTTTGTTTGCCAATCCTGTGGAGCCAGCTACCCAAAGTGGGTAGGCAAGTGCGATAACTGTGGGGAATGGAACACGCTTGTCGAGCAAGTTGCCCACTCAAGCGGCAACTCAGTGGTTGCTCGCGGCAGCCGAAGCGGTAAGGTCCTTGCCGCCCAGTCGATGCGTAGCATTAGCGCCGAAGATGAGATTGCCCGAATGTCTACAGGCATTGCAGACCTCGATATGGTGTTAGGTGGCGGTGTGCTTCCAGGTGGGGTAATGCTACTTGCTGGGCAGCCTGGAATTGGCAAAAGTACTCTGCTATTGCAAATTGCCAGCACTGTTGCCGCAACGGCACCTGTATTATATGCGAGCGGCGAGGAATCAGCGAGTCAAGTCAAGCTGCGTGCCGCACGCTTAGGGGCAGACAGCGGGGATGAGCTAGCATTTGTGGCGAGCACGAGCGCTGATGATATTGCTGCGACCATCCGAAGTGGCGCATATAAACTCGTTATTATTGATAGTATCCAGACACTCAGTCTTGATGAAATTACCAGTGCACCGGGAACAGTCAGTCAAATTACCAATAGCAGCAATGTGATTATACGGGCTGCTAAAGAAAGCAATGCGGCGGTCGTACTCGTGGGCCATGTCACAAAAGAAGGATCAATTGCAGGGCCGAAGGTGCTCGAGCACCTGGTAGATGTCGTGCTGCAATTTGAAGGCGATAGATATGGTGGCTTTAAGGTGGTTCGCGCCATTAAAAATCGCTATGGAAGTACAAGCGAGGCAGCGATATTCGAGATGGGCGAGCAGGGGTTAGTGGTTGTCGAGAACCCGTCGGCGGCATTATTGGCTGAGCGTCAAAATGCCGATGGATCAGTCGTGCTTGCCACCTTAGAAGGCAATCGGCCTATTTTGGTAGAAATTCAGGCACTTGTCAATGGCACGAATTTCGGGTATCCTAAAAGGACGGCAAGTGGGTTTGATTTAAACCGCCTCAACCTACTTATCGCAGTGCTCGAGAAGCGCACGAAACTGAACTTATCAGATAAAGATGTCTATATCAATGTTGTGGGCGGTTTACGGCTACAGGACCCAGCAGCTGACCTTGCGGTAGCCATGGCAATTGCCAGCGCAGCAGCTGGTAGGCGCCTTGACGACGGGCTCGTGGTATTTGGTGAGGTAGGACTGGGTGGCGAAATACGTAGTGCCGCACTAACCGAAAAAAGGGTTGCGGAAGCAAAAAAGCTTGGGTTTACTAAAGCAATTGCGCCCCTGCAGACGGGTAACAAGGATTTATTTATTAAAGGCGTCAAAGATTTGCGCCAAGCATTAATCGATTACCTAAAAAGCTAATCGTAGAAAGAACAAAATATATGGAAACGAAAGATTTAGCGTTGCTTGCTGTGACGCTGATTATCCTCGGTGAAGTAACCTATTTACTAGCAAAACTTCCTCGAACATCAATAAAAACTAAGAATAGGGCGATTCTTGTTGACACCTCTGTACTCATGGATGGGCGAATTATCGCAATTGCCGGCACCGGCTTTATTGGCGGCACACTGGTTATTCCTCGTAGCGTCGTTGGCGAGCTACAGTTTCTCGCTGACAATGCCGATGCCGACAAGCGTGCACGGGCCCGGCGTGGCCTAGATGTCGTCACTGAACTGCAACACATGAGTGGTGTGGAGGTTGAGTTGCTTCAGGATGGTAGCAAGGCGGAGGAGGGCGTGGACGAACGACTGCTAACCCTGGCTAAGCGGCATACGGCTGCAATTTGTACTATTGATTATAACCTCAATAAGGTAGCGGCCGTTGAAGGAATTCAGGTGTTAAATATCAACGAGCTTGCACAGAGTATGCGTATGAGTCACTTGCCTGGTGAGCAGCTTGTGCTCGAATTAGTACAAAAAGGGCAAGACAGTCATCAAGCAGTAGGCTATCTTCCTGATGGAACGATGGTAGTAGTGGAACAATCGAGCTCGTTGATTGGACAGCAGGTGCACATTGAAGTAGTCCGTAGCCTTCAAACTGCAGCCGGTAAAATGATGTTTGCCAAAAAAGTGGAGGGTCGTCCTGTTGCAAAACAACTTAAACCTCACCAATCTTCCCATAAATCTAAAAGCGCAGGGCGTCAGCATCATTCGCCACAAGCTACTAGCAAAAAGCAGCCTCAATCGCAGAAGATTGCTCGTGAAAGCACACCTTCATCGACCGATGCACCTCGGGAAGCTCCCAAGCGCCGCAGCCAGCCACGGCGGAAGGACCATGAAGCATCGCTGTTGAAGTCTATTGAGAACCAGAAGTAATAAAAATACTCGCATACGTGCGAGTATTTTTTTGTGTTAGCGTTTTCTCGACTGTGTACTTCAGCTTGCCGAATAGGTTCCGGTGCCAACCGCCTGATAATACGCAGTATCAACGGCGGTGACAGTAAGAGTGCCATTACTCGCTTTACTCAAATCCACATCCCAACTGCCATCTGAATTGATTGATTTGCTGGCAATCACTGCACCACTGGCGTCTTTCACTTCCACTGACTGAAGTTGGTATTTACCGTGGCTGTAGCTTACCGTGGCTTTCTTCGCGGCATTATCGACAGTGACGCTCACGGATGGCTTTGCATCATCACAGCTGTGCACGTTATCATCAGCAGTTGCATCGTATCCGTCTGGAGCACTGTATACGTCCTTTTTAGTAATTGGGTCAAGCGTCTTCGTGACACCAATCTCAATTTTTGCAGCCTCTGGCGTACAACTGGTTGCTTTTCGTTTGGAGACTCTATCAAACATAAGCTTGGCATTTGATATACCGGTGGACTTGTTCCAGTACGATGGATAGACTTCACCACCGACACGTTGAATTCCAGCTGGTGCAGCAAACCATGACATGTCAACTCCAGCATCTTTATACTTCTGAAGCGTATAAGCCATCACCGGGTCAAGAATGCGAGCTGGTATAGATGAGTTGCCATTTTTGAGCGGTGAGGTGTCTGGGTTACCGAGCCATACACTAATCGCTATTTGAGCTGTATAGCCAACTGTCCATATGTCTTTCGGTTGGCGATCCTTGTCAGAGGTACCAGTTTTAAGAGCCACTTTATAACCTGCTCCTTCAGTAATAGGCACAATGGTGCGCCCAAACAACAGGTTGCGTGATGCGCCATCACCGAGGATATCGTTTACCACGTAGGCTGCTTGTGGATCAATAACCTGTTTTGTCTCGGCTTTGTACTTCTTTAATACCTCACCAGTACTGCTCTTGACTTCAAGAATCGAACTATGAGGCATGTAGACCCCCATGCGTCCAAGTGACGCAAGTGCGTTAGTATGGTCAACCATGCGCGTACCACAACCGCCAATTGCGCTTGAAAGTCCTGCTTGTGCATCGGCACCCTGCGTACAATAGTAGGTGTTGCCTAAGTCACGGATTGTCTTCCAGGTTGGCTCTTTGCCTGCAACGGCCATTGCCTTAATAGCTGGGATGTTGCGAGACATGTCGAGGCTTTTGCGAATGCTGATATTACCCTTAAATTTACCGTCAGCGTTTGATGGCTTGTAGTTACCTTCAAATGTCGTTGGGGAGTCGGCAAGTACCGAGCCACTGCCGTAGTTTACCTTGCCTTCACCCTGGTTTTGGAACAACTGAGCGTAGACAAAAGGCTTAATTGATGACCCTGGCTGGATGAAGGCAACAGCGGCGTTGTCTTGGCCAAAGCCTTCATACGCGTAATCTCGGCTTCCGAGAAGCCCGATAATCTGTCCAGTTTTTACGTCTTCAACAACCGCAGCACCGTTGGTAAAACCGGCGTATCCCGGCCAGTATGAATTGAACATGGCAGTCATTTGTTCTTCGAGCTTTGCTTGAACATCAAGGTCAAGTGTTGTCTTTACAACAAGTCCACCATTACCAACTACTGTCTTACCAAGCGATTTCTCAAGTTGGCTACGAACCATGAGTACAAAGTGAGGCGCTTTTATATTATCGAGTTGATCCGCTACAGGTTTAATGGTATCGAGGATAGCAACCTTTTTGGCCTCTTCAGCCTGTGGTTTAGTGATATACCCCATTTCTGTCATGTTATCGAGCGTTTTGTGCTGTCGCGTGATTAACGCCTCATGACCGGCAACATTATAGGGGTCATAAAGGCCAGGTTGGTTGGGGATAGCAGCAAGGAGTGCAGATTCTGCAAGGGTTAAATCCTTGGCAGATTTACCAAAATAGGTTTGGGCAGCAGATTCAACGCCATTACGTCGGCCACCGTAAGGTGACTCGTTAAGGTAAAGATCAATGATTTGCTTCTTGTTATACATACGCTCCACTTCGACAGCAAGAATCATTTCCTTGATTTTACGAGGAATGCCAGCCAGGCCACGTTCTTTGGCTTGATCGGCGAAAAACACTTGTTTAACCAGCTGCTGGGTAAGCGTTGAGCCACCCTGAGCGCTGTTACCTTGGGAGTTGCTCAATAAAGCACGCAAAATACCACTCGGGCTTACGCCGGCATGTTTGTAAAAATCTTTATCCTCGATTGCTACCGTAGCCTGTTTCATGTAGGGGCTAATTTTGTCACCATCTACAACCAGTGTATAGTCACCATCACCCTTGTCTTCCCAAAGAAGTTTGTCGTTGCGATCGTAATATTTGGTAACGGTTGTCTTCACGCGCTGTGCAAGCGTGCCAGGACGAATTGCATCCAAATCCTTTCGATAGTAAGAAAACAGCGCAAAGCCAAGCAACAGAATAATGAGTGCAAAAACACCAATACCTTTGAGCAGGGTATAGAGCCCTTGCCTACTAAACCAGAAAGCGGCAAGGCGCTTAGGATGTAAACGATGCATAATGCGCTTGAGTGGATGCTTTGGCAAGCTCGCAAGGTACTCTGCTTTTTTGCGTGATTTCGCATCTTTTTTGGTGCGACGTTTTGTCGCGAGATTTGAATACACGCTGACACTTCGTGCCGATTTCTTCTTTTTTACCACGTTAGTTACTTCCCATAAGCAATATTATTTTCCATTATAGCACTAGTTTGAGTAGGCGTGGTAGAGTTTTTTGTGATACGATGACTAGTGTAATCAATCAGAAAGGAGAGTTTATGACGCTATCAGAAGAACTGGCGTGGCGCGGATTCGTTAACCAAACGACATTTGCCGATATTACTGACTTAGATAAAGAGACTCGCACTTTCTATTGGGGTGTTGATCCAAGTGCTGATAGTATGACGATTGGTCATCTGGCACCCGCAATGATGATTCGCCATTTTATTAATCATGGTCACAAGGCAATTTTACTTGCAGGTGGTGCGACGGGGCTTATTGGCGATCCAGACGGAAAAAAGCAAGAGCGCGATCTCAAATCACTCGATGAAATCGCGGCTAACGTGCGAGGTATCGTAGCCCAATACCAAAATGTTTTTGCCGGGCAGCAATTTGAGATTGTTGACAATATTGATTGGTTCAAAGATATGGGGTATCTGCAGTTCCTACGTGAAGTTGGAAAACACATGAGCATGACCCAGCTATTGGATCGAGAATTTATTAAGACCCGCATCGGTGAAGGTGGCGAAGGTATTAGCTATGCAGAGTTTAGCTACGCGCTCATTCAAGGCTATGACTTTCTTCATCTCTACCGCGAAAAAGGCGCCACATTGCAAGTTGCTGGTGCTGACCAGTGGGGCAATAGTATTGCCGGGGTTTCGCTCATTCGTAAGCTTGAAAGTGCTGAGGCACATGTTTTCACTACACCCCTCATTATTAATAAAGCAACTGGGGTAAAATTTGGCAAAAGCGAGTCGGGCGCCGTATGGCTCGATCCCGCCAAAACGAGCCCTTACAAGTTTTACCAGTTCTGGCTTAATACCGATGATGAAACGGCAAAGGACTTAATTAAAATCTACACTATGCTTGATAAACCGGCCGTCGACGATATTATTGCAAAGCATGAAGCCGTGCCGAGTCAGCGCATACTCCAGCGCTCACTCGCCCAGGAAGTTACACGGCTCGTCCATGGTCAAGAACGGCTTGATTCAGTGGAACGAGTCACTAGTGTTTTGTTTAGTGGAGGTACGGTTGCTGCGCTTGAGCCTGCTGATTGGGAGGCCCTCGCCGGGGAAATACCCGTTGTTAATGAGCAGACTATTATTAACGCACTGGTTGAGGCAAGACTTGCGTCGAGCAATGGCGAGGCAAGGCGGCTTATTCAAGGCGGTGCGATAAGCATTAATGGTCAAAAAATTACCGAAGATAGTACTATTACAGCTACCAGTTTAGTCAAAAAAGGCAAAAACGCTTTTGTGCTAGTTCAGCGATAATCACGTAGGTTATACTAGTAGTATGAAGAAAGTTATTGCATTTGACCTAGACGACACGCTGGCTATTACTAAATCTGAAATATCAGACCGTATGAGCGGCTTGCTTTCGAGACTGCTAGAAAAATATGACGTATGCGTGATAACAGGCGGACGTTTTGAGCAAATTGAAAAGCAGGTAGTGAGCCGGCTAGAGGCTCCAGCACATTTACTGAATAAACTGCATCTTATGCCTACCTGTGGTACGCGGTATTACCGCTATGACGAACTAAAGGCTCGGTGGGTCCTGCAGTATGCCGAGGACTTATCAAAAGACCAAAAGGCAAAAGTTGTCGCTGCGCTTGAAAAAGTAGCCAAAGAAATGGACATATGGTGCGAAAATCCAGCTGGAGAGATTATTGAAGATCGTCACAGCCAGATCACCATGTCGGCACTTGGTCAGCAGGCAACCCCAGAGGACAAATATGCATGGGCTGAAAAATACAAAGAGATTCGTCCTATTTACCGCGACAAAGTTGCTGAGTTGTTGCCAGACCTTGAGGTGCGCATTGGCGGTACAACGAGCACCGACATTACGCTGCCTGGTATTGATAAAGCCTACGGAATGCGTAAGCTGATCGATGCTATTGATGTTAGCAAAGACGAAATACTGTTCTTTGGTGATAAGCTTCAAGAAGGCGGCAACGATTATCCGGTCAAAGCAATGGGAATTGATTCTATTGAAGTTGAAGGTTGGGAAACAACCGCTTACGCCCTCGACGGTATACTCGGTGTAACTGAATAGACTTTTGAGCATATATATTATATAGTATTTTTATGAATACGCCTGAATTGCGACGTATCGTAGATGATGCTACTCCTGTGATTGAGAAAGCGGTGGCTCGTCACATTGTTTATGGTGCGTATCCACTGGACCTTCAGCTACGCGGAAGTGTGTGTGGGTTAGCGTCGAGCTTACTGGCTCGCTACCTTGAACAAAAGCACGGTATCGTTACTGATAGACACATTGCAGCGCTTGATGGGCACCCGACGGATGACCATGTGCAAATGCGGCATGTAGTATTGACAGAGCAAGCAACAGGAGCGATGATTGATCCATCATTTTCTCAATTCTTTAACCTTGTTGGGCTTACGCAAGCAACTGTACGTGAAATACCTGAGTTGCAATCGCTGTACCCCATTAATAAGGTAGCGGTGATTGATGCTGGTGATGAGCGTTTGTTTGGCTATCGCTATGCAGAATATGCGATGAATATTGCGCCGCGAGTGCGGCGACACCTAGGTGTGCGCGCAGTAATGCCAATACATCCTACTGGTGTACTGCTGAGCGCGGGCGCCGATGTTATTCATGCAGTCTATGACGGTATTTGGGAGCGCGGACGGTATCGGTCCTATCCTGAGCAACGAGACGATGCATATATTGAGCAAATGCTCGACGAAAGCCTTCGGCTAGCTGAGTAGTATACTAGACACAGTGAATCTATTAACTAACCTAGAGCAAGTAAAAGGAGTGGGGCCAAAAACCGCCGAGCAATTGCGCGTGGCGGGTTTGCAGACGGTGGGTGATGTATTGCTTTTTTTGCCGCGTCGCCATGAAGATTTTACCGGTGTCGTGCCGATTGTTAGCTTGCAACCCGGTAAGGTAACAATCAAAGCCAGGTGTGAGCAGATAACTACCCGAATGGTTCGCCGCGGCCTAAGGCTTACGACGGCCGTACTCGCTGATGACACCGGTAAGCTCAATGCCGTATGGTTTAACCAGCCATATCGTACCCAGCAGCTTGGTGGGAGCCGCGATGAATTTTACTTTAGCGGTGAGTTTGAATATAACTATGGAAAATACCAACTCACCAACCCTAGTGCTGAATTGGCAAAAGAACTACCCGTACAAGCAGAGCGGCTCCTGCCAGTGTATCGCAGTATCCATGGCTTGAAGAGTCAAGTGGTGCGCAAGGTGCTTGAAACACTACGTCCGTTGATAAGTGTTTTGCCAGAAACCTTACCGCCAGAGATTGTCGCTACTGAAAAGTTAATGAGTCGTTCGGGTGCGATTATGGCAATGCATTTTCCAAAGACGCTTGAAGAAGTAACGAAAGCGCGAGAACGATTAGCATTTGAGGAATTGTTCGAACTGCTCGTCGCAAGTCAGCTCAACAAACAAGAAAACGCAAAGCTAAAAGGCTGGCCCATCCCGTTCAATAAAGGAGTAGTAAAAGCGTTCGTTGAACAGTTGCCATTCGCACTTACAGGAGCACAACGTCGAGCCGCATGGGATATATTGCAAGATTTTGAAAAAGGCGTGCCGATGAACCGATTGTTGCAAGGTGACGTAGGGAGCGGTAAAACTGTGGTAGCTGGATTGGCAGCGCGCCAAGCAGCCCACGCTGGATTCCAAAGTGCCATTATGGCACCGACCGAAATACTCGCTACGCAACATGCCGAGACACTACAGCAGCTGCTGGTACCGTTCGGCGTGAGTGTTGGGTTGCTCACCAGTAGTGTGAAGGGTGCTGCACGGCGTGAGCTTTACGAACAAATTGCAAATGGCGGTGTTGATGTAGTCGTGGGTACTCATGCATTGATTCAGCAGGCGGTGACATTTCACAAGCTAGGGTTTGTCGTGATTGATGAGCAGCACCGTTTTGGTGTTGATCAGCGCCAAAAATTACTTGATAAATCTCAGCATTTGCCGCACCTTTTGGCTATGACTGCCACCCCCATTCCCCGTAGTCTCGCACTGACGGTATATGGAGAGCTTGATGTAAGTATTCTTAATGAAAAACCTGCTAATCGATTACCGATAGCTACAAAAATTGTGTCGCCCGTGAGTGCTGCCACTATATATGAGCAAGTTGATCATGAAATAACTAAGGGACGTCAAGTATATGTTATATGCAGCCTCATTGACGATAACCCAGATAACGACATTAAGAGTGTACAGGCAGAGTATAAACGTCTCAAAAATACTGTGTTTGGCCACCGTTCTATAGGGCTACTGCATGGCAAAATGAAGCCTAGTGAAAAAGATCAAACCATGCGAGACTTTAAAGATAAAAAATACGATATATTAGTGAGTACCACTGTTGTGGAGGTTGGGGTAGACGTTCCGAACGCAACCCTGATGATCATCGAGAATGCCGATCGATTTGGGCTGAGTCAACTCCATCAGCTGCGTGGGCGAGTAGGGCGTAGCGAGTTCCAAAGTTACTGCTATTTGATGATGAGCACAACCAACAAACCGTCAGAGCGACTGCGCGAAATTGAAAAGAGCAACGATGGTTTTTATTTGGCAGAAGTAGATATGGAGCTGCGTGGCCCTGGCGAGATATATGGCAAGGCCCAGCACGGTGCGCTTAATCTGCAAATTGCAACGCTCGCCGATATTCAGCTTATTGCCCGTGCTCAGCGCGCCGCCACTACATTTATAAAAAACGGTAATGATTTGGTACAATATACTCAGTTACGTGAACAAGTGCAGTACTATCAGAGGCTCACAACGTTAAATTAATTATGTATAGCGGTACAACATTTCGTAAAAAATCAGGGCACTTTATAGGTGTGCATCAAAAAATCGACAGGGTTGCTCGACGTAATTTGCGGGCAATGCCAGGTATTGGGAGCGGTTTTCCTTCCATTAAAGAAATTTTGCACTTTGAGGGTAATAACGGCCCTGATGGCATTAAGCGCAAGAGCCCTAGTCAAGACGAACCGTGGCATTATGTTGACCCTACTAAACACGACGATACTGAGCTCGCTTTAATGATTTTGGACCACCATCATAACTTGGTAGAAGCACTGAAATACGGCAATCACCAGCGAGCAGCCTTTGAAGCGGCGTGGCTTGCGCACGGAATTGTTGATGGCCTCACGCCCGCTCACCATTATCCACTGGGCGATAAGATTGAAGAGCTGTGGGGCAAGCCTAAAGAAGAACGTCTGACAATTAAGGAAAAGAACCTCATTCGTGGCGAGGGAAAGCGTGACACTATTGGCAAAAACTGGGAATATTGGGGAGCAAAAGGTGTTTTTTTGACACATGTGCTCTTCGAACTCGGTATTGCCACAAGTATTAAAACAACGCGTTTTACTAACACTGAGATTGATCCTGAGTGGCTACGGGCAGCAGAGGCGACCTCACTTGATGACGTATTTATGGGTGCCGTGCACCGTGTGTTCGCGCTTGATATGTATCAGACATTCTGGAAGCAGGGCTGGACCACAAAGTTGGCCCGGCAAAGCCGCGAGCAGCTGCTTCCAGAAATCATTCGTGTGGTTACCTACGCTTGGTATAGCGCCTATAAGCAGGCGGGCCTTTAGCAATGCACGTGCGGATTATTGCAGGCAAGTACGGTGGGCGCAAAATTGATGCGCCTGACAACAGCCGCACCCACCCCATGGGTGAGCGGGTGCGTAACGCGCTCTTTAATAGTATCGGAGCGCACGTCGATGGCGTTGATGTCCTTGATGCATTTGCTGGTACTGGTGCAGTTGGCCTAGAAGCAATAAGCCGTGGAGCTCGGCACTGTACGTTTGTGGAGCGCGATAAAATCGCTCTGAAGGTTTTGGCCAAAAACGTGGTATCGCTGGGGGCTGATGAGCAAGCAGAAATTGTCCGCACATCTGTAAACAATTGGCTAGAAACAAAACAACCTACTAGCTACGACATAATTTTTGCAGACCCGCCATATCACGATTTGCAGTTATCCACAGTCAATAAACTTTTTGGACTTCTCAAACCTAACGGGCTTATGGTATTATCTTGGTCAGGAAGAGGTGAGGTACCAAATCTAGAAAACGGAATTGTTGTGGTGGACAATCGTAGTTATGGAAATGCTTTCCTCACCTTCTTCCGCCGAGAAGAATAATTGAGTCGCTGTTGCGACTTTTTTGCTGCTTATGATTGCTCCTTAGGGTGCGACTGTGATTTACTTTGAATGTGAAAAACCCCTTAGTCCGCCACCCATTAAAACTTGCGTATGACCAGTCGCGTGAAACATGGCAAGGATTTGATGCTCGCCAAAAACGGTACGCTATTGCCGCATCGGCATTTACGTTTGGGCGGGTTGGTCTGAGACTAGCGCTTGAGATTGCTCAAACTAAAGGCGCAGTGAATCGTCGTAACGCCGCCATTGCTCACTGCGCGTTAGACTTGGCCGACAATATTGATGGGCGAATAGCCCGGGCTGGCAATGCCGTGACGCCATGGGGCAAAGTTGCCGATCCATTTGCCGATAAGATTGATTTTGCTGTGCAGGAGTATAGCCGTGTGGTGCGTGGTGAAATGGACTCAGCTACAGCCTTGGTGCGCACTGGTCGCGATGTGGCGTCAACCACACTCCGCAACCACCAGTCAGAGCATGCGGCACGGCATGGTGGTGTCGCGAACACGAGTGCGCAGTGGCCGGGAAAGGTTTCAACGGCGTTTCGCTCGGTATCGTTACGCATTGCCGATGTTGCGCCTGAAAGCCGCGTGGCCACAGTTTCGCAACACACTGCTACTGTAGGGCTTATTGCATCGCTCGTTACTAACGCACAACACTACCGTCGCCCATTGTAATGTATCTATACAAAAACACCAGCCTAAGGCTGGTTGCTTTGCGTGGTGCGGATGAAAGGACTTGAACCTTCACGCCTTGCGGCACTAGCTCCTAAGGCTAGCGTGTCTACCAATTCCACCACATCCGCGTAGAGAATGGTTACTCTAGTATAACAGATGGCAACAAAAAGCAAAACAGCGAGGTGCTTATGGTATACTGGTGGTAATGAGTTTAACACGGGGGAATTATGAGTAAAGTTGCTGCCTACCTTCGCGGACACCTTGCCGGTGAGGTGAGCACGCGCACCGACGTACGAGAAGCACTAAGTACTGATTTGGGTGTGCTAAAAATTAAGCCAGAAATGGTGATTTATCCCCGTACTACCAACGATATTCGTAAAGTTTGCCGCTTTGCATGGCAGCTTGCAAATAAAGGCCACGTCCTCCCTGTGACGGTCCGCGGCGCAGGTACTGACACGACTGGCGCGGCCATCGGCAAGGGTGTGGCGCTGGTGACGACTGCGCATATGAATAAGATTTTTGAGTACGATGCCAAACAAAAGCTCGTTCGGTTACAGCCTGGGGCTACCATTGGGTCATTAAATCAAGCACTTTCGCTCCATGGTGCGGCGGTAATGCCGCTCGTGGGATCGCATGTATACGGTACGGTGGGTGGTGCAATTGCCAGTGCAGTAGCGGGTCCAATGGCAGGTAAATACGGTACGATTGAGCGGGCAATTGATCAGCTCGAGGTTGTACTTGCGAGTGGGGATGTTATTCAGACTGGCCGTATAAATAAACGTGAACTCAACCGCCGCAAGGGGCTGGAAGGTTTCGAAGGTGATGTCTACCGAGGTATTGATGGCATTATTGAGGAAAATGCGGAGCTACTTGACCAACTGCGCAGTAACGACGCTACCGGCTACAACACGATTGCCGATGTGAAGCAAAAAGACGGTAGCTTTGACTTAACACCCCTGTTTATTGGGAGCCAGGGCACGCTTGGCATCATCACCGAAATGATTATGCGGGCTGAGTTTCGTAGTCTTCACTATGGTGTGGCCGCGCTGGTGTTTAGCAGCACCGATGCCGCGCGCGATGCATTGGACGATTTATGCAAAATGAATCCTGCCTTTGTCGAATACTTTGATGCCGAACTTTTTGAAACCGCTGTACAACGCGGTCGTAGCTATGGCTTTTATAGCCAGGCAGCGCAAACCATTAAGCCTGCTTCGGTGGTGATTATTGGGTTCGATGACTTTAGTGAACGACATCGAAGCAAACATTTGAAGCGAATTAATAAGCGCTATGGCAATCAAGAAGGTAGCGTGCTCAGCACTGCCGATAGCGAAGCTGCTGACGATATACTGGCGGCGCTTGATGTCGCCTACTACACTTCGCTGCCTGACCATGCCGATCAAGCTGCACCTGCCATTCTGAGTGGATTCCATGTGCCGACCGAACGGCTTGAGGACTTTACGCATGGGCTTGCAGAGCTTGCCAAGAAACACCATACTGCCTTGCCGCTTGCCGGTCATGTGTACACCAACACCTACAGCGTGTACCCTTCGCTCGAACTCCGCAAAGTTGCAGATAAGCAAAAGGTATTCAAGCTGCTCGATGACTTGACGAAGCTTGTATATGCTCACGGGGGGACGATGATTGCTGAGGGCGGCGAGGGGAGGCTGAAAGCGAAGTTTATTTACAGCCAGCTTGATGAGCGTGTTGTGGCTATGTACCAAGCAATTCGCGCCGTTTGCGATCCCTACGGTTTTATGAATACTGGTGTGAAACAAGCGGGAGATGTGCGCCAGCTGGCCGAACAACTGCGCGAGGACCATAACGCTGGTCAGATGGCTCGTTTTGGGCTGTAGTGAGCATGTAATAGTAAAACACCAGGGTGTACCTGGTGTTTTACTATGGTGAGTTTTTACGCCCACGCTAGAACCCATTTTAGCATCGAATGCGAGAAATGAGGTTTTCGGTGGGTCGCCCCCGACCCGACCCGCCGAACTGCTCCGCAGAAATGAGCAAGCAGTTTAAGCGCAGAAAAATGATTTTTTGCTATTGACAGTATTAAATATATGGTATAATTGCGCTAGATAAGGTAATCAATTAAATAAATAGAAAAGAGTTAGAAAAATGGGCGAAAACTTTCCTCAACCAAACCAAGACCAACAAGTACAACATATAGATGTTCGGCGCGCTGAGCGTGTCGATGATGAGCCTCGACACTTAGACCTTCAGACCGATGAGTGGACTCATGCGCTAGTTGAAGCACCTATCTATAAAAAGTTCGGTAAAGTGCATGCTCAAATTGCTCAAGGTGGCGAAACCCTGCAAACTGTTCTATCTGACGGCACAGTTGAGACTACAAACACTGCTAATCCAGGAGATGTTATCGTGACCAATCCTGGGGGTGAGCGCTATATTATTGGGGCTAATAAGTTTGACTCACGATACGAAGCAACTGATGAAGATGGTGTTTTTAAAGCCAAGGGAAAAGCACGAATTACGCCAAATCCAACTGGACAGCCTATAAAGATAACTGCTCCATGGGGCGAAGAACAATTTGGCGGCCCCGATGCACTTATCGCGACAGTTTACGACCCAGAGAACCCTGACGATGTCAGTCCTGACAGATATATTATTGGTCGTGATGAGTTTAATGCAACGTATGTACCAGATACTTATGAAGATGACGAAGTGAAAGCGTGGGACGAAGCTCACGATGAAAAGTATGAGCGCGAAGGTAAGACAGAGCTACTAGATGAGCCTCGAAAAGGCGAACTTATGGCAGGAAGCCATAAATCTAATGCCATAGACGACCTTTACAAAGCCTATCTGAACGGAGAACACGTAACAGTTGATTTTAATGGCGAGTCTATGAACTCACGAGAAATCGGCGAAATGGGTGTTGATAGGGCTTACGAAAAGTATTTTGGTTATGACAAGGAAAGCTATAAAGAACACGCACGCCTAGAGAGCGAGGCATGGAGCGCAAAGTATAAACTTGAGCAGTTTGAGAGAGAATACCAAGCAAAAAAAGAAATTCCTGAGCTCGTAAAAGAGTCGGCTGATTTGATTAATCCTACTACTGCTGGTGAATGGCGTGACTGTTTGAAAATTAGAGCAACCGATTTATATCATGGAGCCGACTCGAGGTCGGCGATCGACCTTATGAAAGCACATAGCCAGGGAGTAGGTGCCGAAGATTTGAAGAAACTCATGGACGAACAAGGTCATTCTGGCGCATCGCATGGCATGGTTCTTGCAATAATTAAGCATTTCTATAAAGCAGGCGACAGCTTAGTAGATGTACTAAAATAATATTTTCTCAAAAATCATTTTTCTGCGCTTAAACTGCTTGCTCATTTCTGCGGAGCAGTTCGGCGGGTCGG
>APMI01006456.1_pt1 | contig 48425 bp, 24 predicted proteins | sample 667938 | NCBI WGS metagenome assembly APMI01 (sample SAMN01084076, study PRJNA167559) | wastewater metagenome | biome: Wastewater | place: Denmark: Ejby Moelle, Odense | collected 2011-11-28
TGCGGCCCCCATCGCCTACATTTGGTAGGTTGAATGACTTACATTTGGTCGCGCGAAATATAATACTTTGAATAAATTGTACCCCGTTTCACCTCAATCGTATAGCATGGAAGTAACCCGCCTCTTCGACTATCTGACCCTCATGGCTGCCGAGCGCCCATCCCAGCCTTTCCTCTCCTCCAAGGTGACCGAAAACGGCACCAAGCATTGGAAGTCTTACTCCTTTAAGGAAGTAGCAGAGATATGCGACAAGGTAAGCCAGGCGCTGCTCGATCTCGGCATCCGCAAGGATGATAAAGTTGCCCTCTGCGCTACCAACAGGCCGGAGTGGAATTTCATAGATATAGGCTGCCAGCAGATCGGAGCCATACTGATCCCCCTCTACCCTACAGCATCTACCAATGATTTCCGCTTCATCTGCAATGATGCTGAGGTGAAGGTTGCCTTCGCCGGAGATCAGTCTCTGTACAAAAAGCTAGCAGAGGTGCAGGGTGACATACCATCCCTGCGTGAGATCTACACCTTCGATCCCGTAGCAGGCGCACCAAACTGGAAGACCCTGATAGATAGCGTGACCGATACCGCTGCTGTAGAGACGGCAAAGAAAGCGGTGGGTGAAAAAGAGATGGCCACCATCATCTATACCTCAGGTACTACCGGCAATCCGAAAGGGGTAATGCTCAGCCACTACAATATGGTGAGCAACCTCAAGGATACGGACGAGATACTTCCGTTTCAGGGTGGGGGCAAATCGCTCAGCTTCCTGCCGCTGAGCCATATCTATGAGCGTGTGGGTTTCTTTGCCTATCTCAAAAATGCGATACATGTACACTATGCGGAGAGCATGGATACGATAGCTGAAAACCTCAAAGAAGTACAGCCATTTGTATTCACCACCGTACCACGCCTGCTGGAGAAGGTATATGAAAAGATCATGGAGAAAGGAACGCAGACCACAGGGATCAAAAGAAAGCTTTTTGACTGGTCCCTGCGCCTGGGCAATAGATATGAGCTCAATACTAACCTCGGCCTCTGGTACAATCTGCAGCTGGCCATAGCACGCAAACTTGTCTTCAGTAAATGGCAGGAGGCGCTAGGTGGGCACGTACGCTTCATCATCACTGGTGCGGCACCGCTGCAGCCACGTCTGGGCAGGCTATTCAGCGCAGCGGGTGTCATCGTACTGGAGGGCTATGGCCTTAGTGAGGCCTCTCCGGGCCTGAGCGTGACACGCGTAGAGGAGGAGGGCCGTATGATAGGCACTGTAGGCCTCCCGCTGCCTAGCGTACATATCAAGCTGGCCGAAGATGGAGAGATACTGGCCAAGGGCCCCAACATCATGATGGGCTACTACAAGCGTCAGGACCTGACCGATGAGGTGATAGACAAAGACGGCTACCTCCACACAGGAGATATAGGTGAGTGGGTCAATAATAAGTTCCTCCGCATCACAGACCGCAAAAAAGAACTCTTCAAAACATCTGGTGGCAAATACGTAGCACCGGCTCCGATAGAAAACAAACTCAAAGAATCCCTCTACATAGAGCAGGTGATGCTCGTGGGTGACAATGAAAAATTTGTCACGGCGCTCATCGTACCATCATTCCTCCATCTACAGACATGGGCAAGGGAAAACGGTATCCCATACGACAGCAATCAGCAGATAGTGGGCAATGAAAAGATACGCGCCCTGATAGACAAAGAGATCGCCAACGCCAATAAGGAATTTGGACATGTAGAGCAGGTCAAGAAATTTGTGATACTGGACAAAGAGTGGACGATAGAGGACGGCGAGCTGACCCCTACTTTGAAGGTAAAACGCAAAGTGATTCTGGGCCGCTATGCACAGCTGGTAGAGGGTATGTATAATTGACATTTCAGATAAACAGGAAATGGTGTCTTCCTGCCCCAACCGCCCTAAGAAGCTGATGGCGCCTGCATTTCATGACAGCTAAACTATGTCTATGGGCAAGACGATCATTTTTATCGGCATCGGCAGTTTCATAGGAGGCGTACTACGCTTCCTGCTCTCACAGGCCATACAGTCCAGAGTAGAGGGCGGGTTCCCGTTTGGTACACTGGCGGTGAATGTGATCGGCTGCTTCCTGATAGGCATCGTATTTGGCCTGTATGAGAAGGGACTCGTCACTGACCAGGCGCGCCTTTTTCTGGCTACCGGCATACTGGGTGGCTTCACCACTTTCTCTGCATTCTCCAATGAATCTGTAGCACTGCTCCGCAGCGGACAGCCTGCTCAGGCCTTGCTCTATGTGGGTGCATCTGTAGTAGCGGGACTGACTGCCACATACATCGGCCTGCAGACTCACAGGCTGGCATGATAAAATGTAACGAGGGATCACCTGCCGGCGATCCCTGTTACAAAAAAACTACCACTTAAAATTTATCTGGAGATCTCCAGTTTTTGAGAGTTATTGCCTGCTGCATTTAGAACCTTCACCTCGTACATCCCCACAGCGAGAGCCCCTGTATTTATCGTCATGGTCTGTACGCCTGCACCAGCTACATTATGCTGTAGCACCAGCCGTCCGGTCATATCATAGAGGCTGATCTCTGTATTGCCTCCGTTGCCAGCATCAAAAATGATATTAGCCTTCTGCGTGGCAGGATTAGGATACACTACAAACTTCCTCCCACCATCTGCAATGTCATTCACACCAGATGGCCCGATATTATATCCGGCCCGATATCCCACCACTTTTGAGTGCCGATTGATCACTGTGCTTGTCACACTGCTGGTACCTATGGTCATGATAGGAAAGTATGCACTATCCTGATACCATGTATAGTATTCAAAATCCGCCAGCACAGGAAAAGGATTGCCGCTGACCGTCACCGTGTCATGCTCCACGCGGTGGGCATGCAGGCGTACTACATTGTAGTAAGTACCCGCCGGAGTGGTCAGTGTGCCGTAGCCATCCACTACCCCATTCACAGTACCTGACATCTTCGCTGGTCCGCCTGTAGAGTGATATTGCGCGTAGTAGGTATCGTTATAGTTATTATTAAAGGAAAGCGGGTACGGATACTCATTAGCCGGGTCTGAGTAGATCACCGTATCCGGCTGCACATTGGCTATGCGCTTGTAGAAGCCATTAGCGGCATCATTCTGATAGTAGACGAAATAGTTGGTGCCCGGATTTACCTCATGCAGGGCCACATCTGCAGTAGGGAAGAGTGCTCCATACCTCGTAGCAGATGGCAAGAAGAATGTATCGTACTGAAAGGCGCCGTTAGGACTCAGCGTACTGAAATTCCACGTAGCAGCTGCTCCACCGGTACCGGGCTGTACGCCTGTGGTATCTGCGAGTGTGAGCTTAAAACTGGTACCTGCTGCCGGAAAGGCGCTGCCCGGTATAGTAGGTTGAGCCCCGGCTACAGCCATTCCCAGCAGGGAGACGATCAGAGTAGTAAAGATCTTGCTTTTCATGATAATGGATTTAAGTGATGAATTTTTGTAGATACAAAAGTCGTTGATCATCACGCGCTCAAAAAGGACAAATCAGGACATTGCTTACCGTGCCGTTTTAGGGATATATTCGTGGGCGGCAAAACGCATAGCTATGGCAAAACTGTATCTGGTCCGGCACGGACAGGCTTCCTTTGGAGCCGACGATTATGACAAACTCTCAGACCTGGGACACAAACAGGCCACCTATATCCCGCAGCACTTTCCTCAGGAGCTGCACAGCCACCTGGCCATCTGGCACGGCACCATGCTCCGCCAGAAGGATACCGCACTAGGCGCCTTCCCTGATGCGCAGCCCATCGTTCATCCGGGCCTCAATGAATTTGACCACATGAATGTGCTCTCTGTACACCAGCCTGCCATACATGACCGCGAGAAGATGACGGCTATCATCATGGAGCAGAGCGACCCGCGTGCGTTTATGGAGAGCGAATTTAAGACCGCCATGTCTAAGTGGATGCAGGAAGATGGTACAACGTCCTACCATGAGTCATTTCGCGACTTCCGCTCACGCGTTCAGGATACCATGATCGATATCATGGCCGCAGCACGCCGTGATGCGCACAAGCATGTAGTAGCAGTGACCTCCGGTGGTGTCATTGCTCTATACATGACCCAGCTACTAGGCATGCCGGAGATCCGCATGGCCGACCTCAATCAGCACGTGGTCAATACCTCCATCACTTCTCTCCTCTTCAATGACAAACGCGCTACACTGAGCTACTATAATAACTACAGCCACCTGCCTGCCGACATGGTGACTTTCATCTAAAAAAGTGGGCCGCCTCCCACCCGGAGACGGCCCTAAGTAAACCCTCGTTATAAAAGTGACTACCTGGTGGTAGTGATATTCAGTCTTTCATTGATAGCGTCTATCTGCGCCTTCATGGTCTGCATCATTTTCTGCTGGTCTGTGGTAGATGATTGTAGTTTCTCATTGGCTGCCTTCAGTGCTGCATTTTCCTTCTCGAGCGCCAGTTGCTTTTTGAGCAGTTCCTGCGTCGCGGATATATTGAGCGTAGTAAGGGCCTCATAGTCTACCGCGCGGAAATCATCCACCTGTTTGCCATACACAAATACTTTTCCTTCATCCTGCAGAGCAGTGGTGAAACTTGCGCTGTCCGCACTAAGTACTTCTACCAGGTCTTCGCGCTTGTCAAAAATGAGCCTGACCTTATCGCCTTGTTTGAGCGTGTTGCACACATACACTCTTCCACAGCTTATTTCCGCCAGCTTATAGATATCCGGCACTACGTCAGTCAGCTTTGACACTGCATTAGGATATACCTGCTCTACTTCCTGAGCTATCACCTTTTTATATGCTTTAGTGCCCTTGCTTATAGTATCTACAAAGCGGTAATCTGTGATCTGGAGGTGTGCCAGTGTCTGGAGATCTTCTGCACTATTGCTACGGCCTGTCACATGCTTGATACGGGCATCTGAGTAAGCGTCAAATTCTGTAGCAGCCACACGGGCACTGGCATAGATAGAGATAGGCGGACTAGCGCTACTCACTGTACCTACCAAACCATTACTATTGAGATAGCCATAGCCGAATGTAGAAGTATTACTACCTACCACATGCAGCGGATAGCCCGGCGCAGTAGTACCTATACCTACATAGCTATTGCCATTTATCGAAAGACCATTGCTACCAGCCACGGCGAGTTGAGCTATATTATTTGATGAGCCGTTTGCTGCATATTGAAAGCGCAGTTCCGCTGCATTATTAGTAGCTGCCGCTACACCTACCCGCATCTGCGTATAGTTATTTGCAGTCGTATTGCTCGGTGCCAGAAACTGTGCCACGCCTGCATAGTTAGTTGTCGTGGCTGTCTGTACATCCAGCGTAGCAGCCGGAGCTGTAGTGCCTATACCTACATTCACAGCATACGCACCAGTACCACCCAGCACCATACTATTGCTGGACGAAACTTTCGCGTAGGCACCTATCGCCGTACTGTAGGAAAGCCCACTTGTAAACACGTCTGCGTATGCACCCAAGGCAGTATTATACGATCCGATAGTATTGGTGGCCAGCGCGCGGCCACCTATGGCAGTGTTGCTCTTGCCCGTAGTAGTATTTGTGATACTCCCTGTACCATAGGCTGTGTTAGAGTCTGCACTGGTGCTCTTGAACGCTGCAAATGTGCCCATAGCAGTGTTACCACTACCCGTAGTATTGGCTACCAGTGCATCAAAACCCGTAGCGGTATTATAGGTACCTGTAGTGGTGGCTGTCATGGCATAATCGCCGATTGCTGTATTGCCTGCCTGCGTCGGGGTAGTAGTGCCTGTAGAGGTGAAGCTCTGAAGGGCCCTGTATCCTACTGCGGTCATACCGAGGCCATTTACGTTTGACTGTAGTGCCCTATCTCCTATGGCTATATTGTGATAGCCCACCGTATTGCTGAAGAGTGCTCTACCACCTATTGCTATACTGGCACTACTATCTGCAGTGCTGTTATATAGCGCAGAGTCCCCTATAGCTACGATATCATCAGAGATATCACTGTTAAAGAGTGCCATATTACCTATAGCTACGACGCCAGAGGCTGTGACTGCATTCGCTGCCTGATAGCCTATGCCTATATTACCATTGCCTGTGGTATTTGCACCCAATGAGTTAAATCCTACAGATACGTTATTGCCGCCAGTGGTATTTGATCTCATAGACTGGTATCCTAATGCCGTATTAGCACTACCTGTGGTATTGGCTATCAAGGCGCGACTACCTATTGCAGTATTCTGATACCCGTTCGTTGCGGCAGTTGGTTGATTAGAATACAGCGCACGGTAACCCACTGCCGTATTATCACTGCTCCAGGCAGCGCTGCCATTATCATACGCCTGCAGTTTCAGAGCATCAGTTCCTATCGCAGTATTATAAGATGCGGTAGTATTGAGCATAAGCGCCTGATTTCCTAGAGCAGCATTATATGATCCTAGTGTATTGGAGTAAAGTGAATAAGCACCTACGGCCGCGTCCTGTGTGCCGGTAGTATTCTGATTCATGGATAAGTATCCCACAGCCGTATTAAAGCTGGCGTTATTGTTATTCAGCGTACCAGACCCTATAGACACATTGCTTCCGCCTGTAGTATTATACTTCAGTGCATTACCCCCTATACCCACATTAGATCCGCCAGTTGTATTGCTTAGCATAGCGGAGTTCCCCATAGCTATATTACCACTCCCAGATGTATTGGCAGTCAGGGCCTGGTAGCCTATGGCATTATTAGAGCTACCTGTATTGGACAGCAGTGCCTGATATCCCCATGAGGTATTGCCATTACTCACATAGTCCAGGTAACCGGACTGCTGGTTATTGACCCTGACCCTGAGAGGCTGACCATCTGTCGTACCTATAAAATTGCTGGCAGTGGTACCACTATTACCCGTCAGACTCCAGCCGGTGAGGCTGCTGAGTGATACACTATTGCCACCTCCTATGGAGAGATTGGTGCCACTCAGGTAGAGTTGCTGTGAGTCAGTATTGGCAAATACTGCAGAAGGTGCGACCCAGGTTCCATTACCACTCGCATCACTTTGCAAAAAATAGCCATTAGTAGCTCCGCTTGTCATCTGAAAATTAGTTGTCTTCGTACTGCCTGACACTTCCAGTTTAGCGCCTGGAGTGCTGGTACCTATTCCTACATTGCCACCTTTCAGTATCACCATAGCATCTGCGCGGCTAGCGGTGCCGGTACCTATACCTACGGTAAATACCCTGTCTGCATTATTGATAGCAGAAGAGCTGGCTGCGGTATAAGTTGTCGCAAAGTTGCCTATGGTCAGCTCTCCTATAGACGGAGCATTATTATATTGCCCCAGGGCAGTACCATAGTTGCCGCGTGCAGTATTATAGGCATTCGTCACAAAGCTACCATTGCCCACCGCAGAATCCATATATCCTAAAGCTACGGAGTGGATACCAGAGGCCATGCTGAGACGGCCCGCTACCAGACTGCCATAGCCGGTCACCTTATTCTGCGCACCAAACGCTTGAGAAACGTCCTGTGTCACATAGTTGCTGACGCCCGATGCGATGGAATTGGCTCCGGTCACATTGTTATATGTACCTGTGATGGTAGAGTATATTCCGGATACCGTATCGCTATAGCCCGATATCAATGCATTGTAAACGGTAGACCTGTTATGATCTCCAAATATGGCATTATGCGATGATCCGGCGTAGTTGTAGGAGCCAAATACGGCATTGCTGGTGCCGGCCGTTGCTGTATCATTCAGACCTACGACTATAGAGTTATTGGCTGCCACCATATTATTAGCTCCGGCTACGAAGTTGTTTGAGCCAGTGGCACTATTGCCAGATCCTAAAGCTGCCGAAGCACTGCCTGACACTTTATTATTCAGACCAGCGGCGAAGGCATTGTTGGCAGATACATTATTCCCTTGGCCAAATGCATCTGATGCCAGTGCACTGGATGTATCTGCATATCCTATGGCCAGGCCGAGATTGGCACTGACATAAGACTGAAAACCGCCTGCTATAGATGTAGTAGCTGCGGAGGTCGTAGTATTTGAGTTATTGAGTACGACAGAATAGTTGCCATTTACATTATGCGCGTTTCCGCTCACCAGTGCATAGTTGGCCGTGACAGTATTGCCATTGCCAGTGGCTACATCATAGTTGCCGCTCACGTTATTGCTGCCACCGACAGCCAGTGAAGTATTACCAGACATCGTGTTGGTAGATCCCACCAATACATTGCCATTTTCATCTATACGCACTTTTTCTGTCTGAGAACCAGCAGCACCTGTGGTAAAGAATATGCGCCCTGCACCACCGGACTTTATATTCACGCCTATACGAGCACGGTCATTAGCATCTGCAGTAGTGGTAGTCGCACTAGTCACACTATGATCAAAACCGAGCCACCATGTGTCATTAGCCGAGTTTGTAGTGGAGCCTATTTTAAAATTACCGGTATTGCTCGCCGTGCCGACCACAGCCAGTTTGGATCCGGAGCCGGCTACACCTATGGCTACATTGCCCCCGTTTTGTACACGCATCGCCTCTGTACCGTTGGTTTTGACTACGAGATCCTGCGCATCAGTAGTACCCACAAAGTTGGTACCTGCAGTCGTGCCACTATTGCCAGTCAGTGCCCAACCTGTCAGTCCGCTTAGTGACACGGTATTACCTCCTCCTATAGAGAGGTTAGTGCCGCTTAGATATAGCTGCTGAGAGTCGGTATTATTAGTGATAGCAGATGGACTGACCCATGTAGCATTGCCACTCGCATCACTTTGCAGCAGATACCCGTTGCTAGCTCCATTGGTCATTTGAAAATACTTGCTCGTCAGGCTGTCATTCACCGTCAGGTGATTATTGGTAAAGTCGCCATAGACAAGCGGCGTCGTAGTGCTGCTATTATCTATATAAAGCTTATTGCTACCAGTTTCATTTTGGCCCGCGAAGTAACCTAAAAAGACATTGCTACTACCCAGATTATTTTGGCCCGCAGCGTAGCCTACAGCAGTATTATTGCTCCCCAGGGTATCAAAACTAAGGGTATGCGATCCGAGTGCAATATTGTTTACACCTGTAGTATTGCTGTGCAAAGCCCAATGACCCAGAGCAGTAGAATTATTACCAGTCGTAGCTGCCTTCATCGCCTCCCAGCCCACCGCAGTGTTGTAGCTAGCAGTGGTAGAGTTCGTCAATGCCGCAGTGCCCACTGCCGTATTATCAGATCCAGTAGTATTGCTATACAGGGATATATAACCCATTGCCGTATTACTCTGGCCAGTTGTGGTATTATTCAGTGCGTGAGCTCCTACTGCTGTCAGCTGCGAAGATGTCGTCATATTACCCAGCGCAAAATTTCCCACAGCCGTGTTATCAGTACCAGTGGTCATAGATTGCAGTGCCTGTACCCCGATACCGGTATTGTATCCACCGGTGGTCAGGCTTTTGAGTGCTTGATATCCTATTCCGGTATTATTGCCACCGATAGTACCTGCTGCCAGGGCCTGCTGTCCTACCGCTACATTGGCTCCCCCTGAAGTATTTGATTGTAGTGCATTGCTACCCACAGCCGTATTTTGTGTTCCTGATGTATTGTTTACCAATGCCCAAAAACCCACTGCTGTACCTCCCGCTGTAGAATTTGCGAGAGCCTGATAGCCTACAGCAGTACCATTGCCAACGGTCACATTATTTTTTAGAGCCTGATAGCCTATGGCAGTATTAGCTCCGCCAGTAGTAGCACTGTTGAGTGCCTGATATCCAAATGCAACATTGCCACTCCCTGTGGTCACAGCAGTGGCCGCCTGATAGCCGATAGAGGTACTATAAGGCGAAGCATAATCTATATAACCGGCCCTGTTGTTATTGACTTTGAACATCAGAGCCTGAGCATCCGTTGTTCCCAGGAAATTGGCACCAGTAGTAGTACCACTGTTGCCTGTCAGCTGCCAGCCTTTCAGCCCGCTGAGAGAAACCGTATTACCACCAGAAATGCTCAATGAATCACCATTGAGCGATAAGGTCTGATCATCCGTAGCCGGATCTCCGGAAGGACCTGTAGCACCCGTAGCTCCAGTTATGCCATCTGCACCCGTTGGGCCCGTTGGACCTGTCACACCGTCTGCACCATTCGCGCCAGTAGATCCGGTAGCACCAGTAGATCCATCGGTTCCATTTGCACCCGTTGCACCGGTAGGGCCAGCCACGCCGTTAGTTCCATCAGCACCAGTTGCACCAGTAGGACCGGTGACGCCTGTAGCTCCTGTAGAACCATCTATGCCATTCGTACCCGCTGCGCCAGTTGGTCCGGTAGCACCGGTAGTTCCATTTGTTCCGTTTGCACCATTTGCTCCAGTAGGACCTGTCACACCGTCTGCACCATTTGCTCCAGTTGCACCGGTAGCCCCGGTAGCCCCATCGTTTCCGTTTGCACCAGTTGCACCAGTAGGGCCTGTTACACCGTCAGCACCATTCGATCCTGTAGCGCCCGTCGATCCAGTAGCACCGGTAGCGCCGTCAGTACCATTCGTACCCGCTGCGCCAGTTGGTCCGGTAGCACCGGTAGCTCCATTTGTTCCGTTTGCACCCGTTGCACCTGTAGGGCCATCTACACCGTCGGTACCATTTGCACCTGTTGCACCTGTCGATCCAGTTGCACCGGTAGCGCCGTCAGTACCATTCGTACCCGCTGCGCCAGTTGGTCCGGTAGCACCGGTAGTTCCATTTGTTCCGTTTGCACCCGTTGCACCGGTAGGACCAGTTACACCGTCGGTACCAGTTGCTCCAGTAGCACCAGTTGCTCCAGTTGTACCAGTAGCGCCGTCAGTACCATTCGTACCCGCTGCGCCAGTTGGTCCGGTAGCACCGGTAACTCCAGTTATTCCGTTTGCACCCGTTGCACCAGTAGGGCCAGTTACACCGTCAGTACCATTTGCTCCCGTAGCACCATTGGTTCCGTTTGCACCCGTTGCACCGGTAGGACCGGTTACACCGTCAGCACCATTTGCTCCAGTTACACCAGTCGATCCAGTTGCACCAGTAACGCCGTCAGTACCATTCGCACCCGCTGCGCCAGTTGGTCCGGTAGCACCGGTAGTTCCATTTGCTCCTGTTGCACCTGTAGCACCAGTCGATCCAGTGGCACCAGTAGCGCCGTCAGTACCATTCGTACCCGCTGCGCCAGTTGGTCCGGTAGCACCGGTAGTTCCATTTGCTCCTGTTGCACCTGTAGGGCCAGACACGCCGTTAGTTCCATCAGCACCATTTGCACCTGTAGCACCCGTCGATCCAGTAGCACCATCAGAGCCATTCGCACCTGTTGATCCAGCAGCACCGGTAGGACCAGTTACACCGTCAGCACCATTAGTACCTGCTGCACCAGTTGATCCGGTAGCACCAGTAGATCCGTTGGTTCCGTTTGCACCCGCTGCACCAGTAGGACCGGTGGCGCCTGTGGCTCCTGTAGAACCATCTATGCCATTCGTACCCGCTGCGCCAGTTGATCCCGTGGCACCAGTAGCGCCATCAGTACCATTCGTACCCGCTGCGCCAGTTGGTCCGGTAGCACCGGTAGTTCCATTTGTTCCGTTTGTTCCTGTTGCACCTGTAGGGCCAGTTACACCGTCAATACCATTTGTACCCGCTGCTCCGGTAGCACCGGTAGCGCCATTAGCTCCGGTCGGCCCAGTAGCGCCGCCTCCAGAACCTGTAGGACCAGTAGGGCCTTGCAGACCGTCAGCGCCTGTGGCACCTGTAGGACCAGTCACGCCATCAGTTCCATTTGCACCAGTGGGACCAGTTACTCCATCTGCACCGTTAGCACCAGTTGACCCAGTAGCTCCGGTAGCTCCATCAGTTCCATTTGTACCTGCTGCTCCAGTAGCACCTGTAGCGCCATCAGCTCCGGTCGGCCCAGTAGCGCCACCTCCAGAACCCGTAGGACCAGTGGGGCCTTGCAGACCATCAGCACCTGTGGCACCCGTTGCACCAGTCACGCCATCAGTTCCATTTGCACCAGTTGGACCAGTAGCACCATTGGAGCCGGTAGGCCCTGTGGCTCCGTTTGGGCCATTTGCACCCGTGGCACCCGTAGATCCAGTCGCTCCTGTAGCTCCATTGCTACCAGCCACACCTGTAGGGCCAGTTACACCATTAGTACCTGCTGCGCCGGTTGGTCCGGTCGAGCCAGTAGCACCGGTTGATCCATTTATACCAGCCATACCAGTGGCGCCCGTAGCACCGGCAGTCCCATTCGTACCAGCTATGCCGGTAGGACCAGTCGATCCAGTAGCACCCGTAGCTCCATTGATTCCATTCGCACCTGTAGCTCCCGTCGCACCTGTAGCACCGTTTGTACCAGCGGTACCGTTGGCACCTGTAGCACCATTACTACCTGTCACACCAGTCGGCCCCGTTGCGCCATTTGCGCCGGCAGCACCGGTAGCGCCAGTAGCGCCAGTAGCACCTGTCACACCATTGGCTCCGGCCGGTCCGGTGGGACCGGTAGCTCCCGTAGTGCCTGCACTACCGTTACTACCATTGGTACCTGTCGGTCCGGTCGGTCCCGTACTGCCGTTTACACCTGTGCTGCCTGTGGCTCCGGTCCGGCCGGTAGGTCCTGTAGCTCCGCTGGTCGCATTGGCAGCATACAGGGCATATGGCACACTCATGAGCTGCGTAGTGCCCATATCGGTGTAGTTCGTCCCGCCGGCCACGTCCAGTTCTACCTGCAGGTATTTAGGGCCGCTGCCCCAGGCTACGGTAGCCAGATTGCCGCCGCCGGTACCTATTACTGCATTGAAGAGACCAAACTGATTAGTGGTCAGGGCATGCGTCTCCTGAAAAACAACCGTGCCCGCAGCAGTCTGGTCATGTATCGTAAAGCGTATCGCCACATGCGTATTGCCCACTACACTGCCCTGCGCATTGCGCACTATAGTTTGATAGCTGATGCCTTGGGGGGGTGCCTGAGCTGACACGCTGGTGCTATATAATAGCACAAGAAAAAATATGAGCTTCCTCATGATTTGGGTGGATTGGTTGATTTACTTGTGACGGCAAAAGTCCCATACTCCTTCCTCTATTTTGTGTCATAATTTATGCCTTTGTGATGCCTCGATGGCTGCATTAGACCATTGAAATCATAACTACTAGTCTGATTTTAAGAGCTTTGAAAAAGTCCACATTCTCATTTTTGTGACATTTTCCGGCAAGGTTCATTACAGTGAAAGCCTGTAGTATTTCGACCTATTAGCTATAAATTTGATGCATGCGTACATTGGATCTCATCCGGGCTTTCACACCAGAGGAAATGAACGACCTCGACCGGCTGCTCACCGCCCACAAAAGGCTCGGACTCATCAAATTATTCAAACACCTGAGGCCGCACCTGACATCTGATCAGGAACCCGATAATGCTACTCTCTTCTATAAAGTTTTTGGGGAGGAATACACCAAGAAAAAAGACTATCTGCTGCGAAACGAACTCCGCCTGCTGAATGAGTATCTCTATAAATACTTGGCAGAACGTACAGCACTCACACATCTATCCAAAAACGAAAGCCTGCAAAACTACTGGCTTGCCCGCGCCTATTTTGAGCGCGGTGTGAAAACACTTTTCCGCACAGATATAGATGAAATGCTCCGGGCAGCCGCAGCCCATCAGGAGTCTTTTGAGACCATAGGCCTGTCAGAGTCCCCGGCCATGTACTCTATGCGGTCCCTATGGCTCATAGACAATCAGCCCAAGCTGCAAGAGAATATAGCACAGCAGATCACAGCGCTCCGCCAGTGGGAGCAGGAGGAGAAAAAACGCTTTCTCTACCGCCTGCGTGAGATAGAAGCCCGCGAGGCCTACCTGCAAAATATCCTACAGACCATCGTACCCGGTGAGCCCCGGGGCCAGGACCGGCGCACGCCGGGTATCACTCTGGTCGATCTTTCTGACATATCAGCTTCCGACGCTTTTGCCCGGTATACGGTCATGAAAAAGCATGCCTTCCAGACCAGCGGTCCGGTACGCATACAGGTGATCAGAGATACACTGGCGCTCACAGAGAGCCCGGAGGGCGTAGCTGTACTCACACACCGGGCCCGTTTCTCTACGCGCAATCAGCTCGGCACGGAGCTGATCATACAGGGCCACTATGAGGAGGGTGACCGGCATCTCGAGAAATGCATCACTGAGGGGGCGCCATACAAATGGCCCAACTTCTTCTCTACTGTACACAACTATATGGTCAATCAGACCAATCTCAAAAAATACGATAAAGGCATACGCATCTATGAAGAATTTAAAACACTGATAGAAGCCAACCGGCTCAAGCATCAGGGTCGCCTCTTTCTCGCTTATTTTCATCTGTATCTGGGCAATGACGATGAGGCACTGCGCCTCCTGCCCAAAGAGGCCGACCTCGCAGTACCGCTACAGATCATTGCGCGCTTTGTCTACACCATATCATTTCTCATGCGTCAGGAATATGCGCTGGCCGTCACTGAGCTCAAAAATCAGCGCCGGGCTGTCAAGGCGATCAAAACCGGAGACTATTCCCGCCAGCTTAGTATTATAGATCTATACCTACGCTATGCTTCTGCCGGGCTCAAGACCAGAGAGGAGCAAAAGGAAATGATAGCTGGTATCCGTGCAGAGATCGATACAGACTATGCCGGCTGGCGGCAGCTGGCGGGTGTAGATGTGGAGCTACTCTGGCTGCTGGATCAGCTATCGCTCAGGTAAAAAGCAAAGGCACTCCACACAGGAAGTGCCCTCACATAATGACCCACCCAGATCAATTTTTTATAAAAACTCGGATTCTACCTTACGCTATTATTCGCACGGTAAAGTAAATACATGTATAGGATGTCCCAACACATAAAAACCACATAGCCTGTCACTTTATACTACTACATTCGTGGCTAAAGTACGCCCATGACCAGGCCCGCAGTAGATGTATTTCACCATTTCAGATCCTACCAGGAGAGCCGCGACAAACTATCCACCTACCTGCAAAAGGAAGGCAAAAAGCTGCCCACCGATGAGCGGATGGGCATCATGCTGCAGATAGCCTTCTGTGAGGTGGTGCTCAATCGTATCAATGAAGGGCAGCAGCTACTAGGTCAGTGTGAAGCACATATTCTGGAGCACGGACGCGAGGAGGAGCGCGCGCTGCTCTACCACACACACTGCAGGCTGATGATCCATCACGCACACTTCGCCGATGCGCTGGACCATGGGCTAAAGGCGCTGTACATCTTCCGCCAGCTGTCTTTCCCTTTCCTCACCATGATCACCTCTACCTGCTGCGGTGTAGCCTGCTCCAATCTCAATTTGTTTTCGGAGGGTATAGACCACCTCTCAGAGTCTCATCGCATAGCACGCGCCATAGGAGATATCAAGGCAGCCCTCCTCGCCACTGCCAATCTCAATGAGATCCGCATGCGTATCCTGCCCGTATCAGACTGCATCACCTACAATAAGGAACTACTCATAGAGATATTCAACGAGTACGGATCCAAACCCAGCATAGCGGAGGCCGGCACCTGTGTACACCTGGGCTATCTATACTGCCGGCAGAAGGAATACCTCCTCGCCTCCAGCTATGCAGACCGTGCACTCGGCATCATGCAGCAGTTTGACTACCTGCCGCCACATCACTTTCTCTATACCAATATCTATGTGATCAAAGCCGAAGTAGCCGGTGGCCTGGGCGATGAGAAGGCCATGCTGCGCCATGCGCAGGAATGTATAGATCGTGCCCGCATGATCCAAAAGGCGACACCTGAGATAGATATAAACTTTCTCCTCTTCCGCTACTATACGGAGCACAGGCAGATGCGCAAAGCAAAATCATATCTGGACAAGGCCACCGCACTCATACCGGCCACCGACCGCGGATCGCTGTACCACGACCTGACGGAAAACCGCTGTCTCTATTATGCTGCCATGGGCGATAGTGCCCGGGAGCTGGAGCACTTTCGCCTCATGTATGACTACAAGATAAAAGCACAGCAGGAAGGACTGGACAATAGGGTCAAGTACCTGAGCAGCGTGCACGCACTGGAGCTGAAGCAAAAAGAAGTAGAGCAGCACAAAGCCGAACTGGATTTTAAGACGCAGGAGCTCAATATGACCAGCTACCACCTCCAGCAGCGCACCCAGCTGCTCAGTGACCTGAAGGAAAGTATAGCGGCACTACGCAAAGAAAAACACAAGGCTGACGTCGTATTCAAAACTATCAGCCGCGCCATTGACCAGGCATTTACCAAGGAAGAATCGGAGAAAGACCGCTTCCGCGAGAAATTTGACGAAGCGCACCGCGGATTCATAGCGTTACTACACCGGCGCTACCCCGGCCTCTCTCCTGCTGAGTGCCGCGTATGCGCGCTGCTACGCTCCGGTTTTAGCACCAAGGATATTGCCTCTCTGCTTTCCACCTCTCCGCGCAATATCGAAAATCACCGGGTAGCCATCCGCCGCAAGATGAAGCTCACACGCGAGGACAGCCTCACCCTCATATTAGCATCGATAGAGTGATCAAATATGTAAGTTTGCAGCCTAAAGCTCCTCGCATGATCCTGGAAGTACTCTATACCGGCAATGTATTGGAAAAATACAGCAGCGTCGCCGACGTACCCCAGTCAGGTCGTGGTATCAGATCCGTGCAGGCTACTAATTTCCGCCAGGAGGATCTGCCCGCGCTGGCTCAGCGTTTTGCCCTGGATCTTTCCTTTATGCAGCATAGCGAGGATATAGAGATCAGCTCCCACTTTCATGAGATGCCCGGCCAGCTGGCTTTCAATTTTTCTATTCCCTATATGGAGGGCAATGCCGTAGTAGAGCAGCAGGTGTTCTTTATCATCAAGGACCAGACGTTGTACTCCTTTCAGGAGAAAGACCTGGAGGAGTTCTTCCCTATCAGCCTCCGCACCAAATACGAATCACGCTTTCTGCAGATAGGAGATGATATAGCTGATACATTGGTACTACTCATAGGTATGGTGGGCGATTACTTTGCCGATCTCACAGAGTTCATCTCAAAGCGCATCAAGCAGATCTCCAGCCGCAACCTGAAGCAGCAACATTTCAGCGATGCCGACCTCGATGTGATCACAGAGCTCAACTTTACCAATATCATCATCAAAGAGTCACTCACCGAGTTTCGCCGCATACTCATACTACTCAAAAGGAGCAACTATCATAGCCTCTCTATAGGCACACAGATAGCAGATGAGCTGGGCGATATCTCAGTAGTGGCCGAGCATATCCAGTACAACTTTGACCGGCTGGATGACCTCAAAGAAAACATCACGAGCAAGATAGACCTCGAGCAGAATAAAATATTCAAGACCCTCACCGTCATCACCGCCTGTATATCACTACCCACACTGATAGCAGGCGTGTATGGCATGAATTTCAAAAGCCTGCCTGTCACAGACTGGGACTACGGCTATATCGTGGTGATAGGCATGATGCTACTGAGCTTCCTCTTGCCCATCATCTTCTTCCGGTGGAAACGCTGGTTCTGATCATCTGATCAGCGTCACAGTCCCCGCGCGCTGTGTCTGCTGCCCGTTCTTAAACTTGATAGATAGGAAATACGAATATACCTCTGCCGGCTGAGGCTGGCCTTTGTAGTAGCCATCCCATCCCGTACCCGCATCCGTAGTATCAAAAACAAGCTCGCCCCAGCGGTTGTATATAGCCATATGATACTCTGCCACTCCGCGCGCCAATATGTAGAAGGTATCATTTTTGCCATCACCGTTTGGCGTGAAGGCATCACCTATGGCAGTGCCTGTCTGTATATGGATCGTATCACTGGCTACAGCCATACAGCCAGAGTTGTACAGGATCGTCAGCGTGTAGATATTGAGTGTGTCTGTGGCATTGGCAGTAGAGAGTAGCGGTGCCGGGCAGTCGATACAGCTCAGGCCATCTGCAGGTGTCCACACATACCCTGTGATAGCACCCGCAGCATACCCCGTGAAAGCTGACGACAATTGCACGTCATTGCCCTGCAGCACAGTAGTATCTGACGGCATCACCTGCGCATAAGCCTGTGCCGGCTCTGTGATAGATACAGCATTGGCATTTGCGGTGCAGCCATTCGCATCCGTCACCTGCAGCGAATAGGTACCTGACGCCAGTCCGCTATCTACAGGCGTTGTGCTGCCATTGCTCCACACATAGCTATAGCTGCCCGGAGGTGCTACATTGGAGGTGATGTATCCGTTTACATAGCCATAGCAGGTGATATCATACGGCTTGATGGTCACAGTCGGGTTAGCATTGATAGTCACCGTTTCACTGCCTGTAGCAGTACCGCATCCGGGCACAGTGTAGGTCACACTGTACGTCGCGGTGCCGGCCGGGCTCACTGTGGCAGACTGTGTCGTGGCTCCTATAGGGCTCCACAGCCAGCTGCCGCCTGTTATATTAGGTATAGCCCTCACTATCGCACTGTGGCCATCACACACTGCGGTATCTAGTATGGTCAGTGCAGGCTGCGGCGTCACGGTCACTACACCTGTGGCTGTGACCGGCGGGCATACCGACAGTGGTATAGCATAGGACACAGTATACGTGGTGGTAGTGAGCGGAGACACAGTGATAGATGGCGTAGCTGCACCACCAGGAGACCAGGTATAGGTGCCTCCTGCCTGAGATACAGCGGCAGTCAGCGTAGCTGCATTGCCTGCGCATACCGTAGTATCATTTACAGCTACTGTAGGTGGTATGGTGACAAAGACAGTATCACTCACCGTCACCGGCAGGCAGCCCGCCAGGAAGTATGTGGCCGTATAGACCGACTGCGCGGTAGGAGACACTGTGATAGCAGCTGTAGTATTGCCACCGGGTGTCCACGCGTAGGTGCCGCCTGTAGTAGTAGGTGTAGCCGTGAGTGTCGCACTGCTACCCGTACAGATAGTATCATTCATCTGCGTGAGCGTGAGCGGCGGATAGACGGTGACCAGTGCGCTGGCCGTATATGCGCCACAGACAGGCAGTGTATACGTCACAGTATAGGTAGTACTCGTAGCCGGTGACACAGTCACTGTAGCAAGCGTATCTGCCCCTACTCCCGTAGACCAGCTATAGCTACCACCCGGTATAGTGACCTGTGCCGTGAGCGTGGCAGGTTGACCGGGGCAGATAGCTGTGCCTGTCAGTGACACAGAGGCAGATGGCACTACTGTGATCGTCATCGTATCACTGCATCCTCCGGCGCTCCAGTAGAGGGTATACACGCCGGTAGCACTCAGGCCTGTCACACTACTGTTAGCTGAGGCTGGATTATTGATAGTGATGGTGGCAGGATTGCCGGAGGCCGTTGTCCACGCGCCGCTGCCAGTCGCAGCCAGTGTCACAGTACTATTCTGGCAGGCAGTCTGATCTGCACCTGCGTTTGGCTTTGCTATCACTGTGATCTGTACCGTATCGCTACAGCTACCGCTGCTCCAGTATAGTACATACGCACCAGCTACGCTGAAGCCCGACACACCGGAGGTAGCCGACGCAGCGTTGCTGAAGGAAACCACAGCCGGATTGCCGGCATCTGCACTCCATGCACCGCTCCCTGCTGCGGCTAGCCTAGTACCGGTATACTGGCAGATAGCCTGGTCGCTACCTGCATTGGGTTTAGCGGTCACGGTGATCTGCACGGTATCAGTACAGCTGCCATTGCTCCAGTAGAAAGTATAAGTACCAGCTGTAGAAAAACCCGATATAGCCGTAGTAGCCGATGCCGCATTTGCCAGAGTCACCACTGCAGGATTGGCGGCGGCCGTAGTCCAGGTGCCACTGCCCGTGGCGCCCATAGCCGTCACGGCATACTGGCAGATGGTCTGGTCGCTGCCTGCATCAGGTTTCGCTGTCACGGTCACATACATCGTATCCGCGCAGCCATTTACAGTCCAGATATATCCGTAGGTCCCAGCTGCCGAGAATCCTGACAACAGTGTCGTATCCCTGTTCGCATTTCCAAATGTCGTCACAGCAGGATTGCCGGCCAGCGCTACCCAGTTTCCACCTGCGCCAAAGGCCCCGGTAGTCACAGTATTGTATTGGCAGATGGTCTGGTCCGGCCCCGCCGGTGAGAGCGGGATGATATATACGCCCATCGTATCGGTACAGCCATTTACAGTCCATACGTAGTTATACATTCCACCTGCGGTGAAACCACCGATGGTCGTGACGGAGCTATTGGGTGATACTATATTGCTCGCTGCAGGATTGCCAGCCAGGGCACTCCACACACCTGTGGCCGATGCCGCAGTCGTGATCGCACCCGGCAGGCAGAATGTCTGGTCTGCACCGGCATCCGGTTTGGCAGTGACCGTGACCAGTACGGTATCTACACATGGTCCCGCTGACCACAGTAGGGTATATACGCCAGCAGCACTAAAGCCCGACACACTGGCCGCCGCATCAGCAGCATTGCTGAAGGTAAGCACAGCAGGATTGCCGGCTGGTGTACTCCACGTACCGGTGCCTGATGCTGCGAGTGTTGTCGAAGTGTATTGGCAGATGGTTTGATCTCCACCCGCATTTGGCTTAGCATTTACCGTGATGGTCATGGTATCACTACATCCGCCTGATGACCATACCAGTCCGTAGCCGCCGACAGCGCTGAGCCCGGAGACAGTAGCGGCAGCATTATTGATATTGGAGAAAGTCACAGGCGCGGGATTTCCGGTCAGCGTACTCCATGTGCCTGTCCCACTGGCATTCATCACAGCCGTACCATACTGACAGACACTCTGATCTGTCCCCGCATTCGGTTTAGCTATCACGGTCACCTGCATGGTATCTGCACACAGGCTATTGGTCCAGATAAAGCTATAGGTGCCCGGCTGAGTCAGGCCACTGATCGCTGTCGTATCTGCATTAATGTTGCCTATGATGGCTACTGTCGGATTAGATGCCGGCTGCGACCACAGACCACTGCCAAAGGCCGCTGTAGTGATACCTGAAAACTGGCAGGCCGTCTGATCAGGCCCTGCAAAGTTGATCGGCGTTACAAATACACTCATCGTATCTGTGCAGCCACTGGCAGTCCATACGTAGCTGTAGGTACCGCCGGTGCTGAAGCCACTGATCACAGTCGCAGCCTGCGCAGGTGTAGCGATGCTGGTGGCAGCAGGATTGGTAGACAGAGCGGCCCAGGCACCACTACCAGTAGCTGCTGTCACGATGGTGCCGGGGGCGCATAGGCTCTGATCCGGACCTGCATTTGGCTTAGGTGCCACAGTGATCATGACCGTATCGCTGCATCCGTTATTGCTCCAGTAGAATGCATACGTTCCTGCCGTCGCAAAAGGTCCTACAGTCGTTGTCGCTTGTGTAGTGCTGGTAATGGCTACCACTACCGGATTAGATGCAGCGCTGCTCCATACTCCTGTACCGGTCGCAGTCATCACCGCAGAGGTATACTGACACACGGTCTGATCGCTGCCCGCATTCGGCTTTGCATTGACCACCACCAGCGCCGTATCACTACAGCCTCCATTTGCCCAATACAATGTATAAGTACCTGCTGCCGCAAATCCCGATACCACTGTAGCCGGAGATGTATTATTGGCAAAGGTCACGACAGCCGGATTGCCCGCAGCTGCGGTCCATATACCGGTGCCTGTAGCTGACATAGTAGCTGTACTATACTGGCAGGTCGTTTGATCACTGCCCGCATTCGGCTTTGCGGTTACGCTTATTTTCATTGTATCGGTGCAGCTATTCTGCGACCACACGTAGTAGTAGGTGCCTGCCACACTCAGCCCGCTCACCGTAGCAGTAGCTGACGTACTGCTGCTAAATGTAGTAGCTGCCGGATTACCAGCCAGTGCAGTCCAGGTGCCAGTGCCGGTAGCAGCCATCACAGCCGTACCATACTGGCATACGGTCTGGTCAGCACCAGCATTGGGCAGGGCAGTCACAGTGATACGCACAGTATCTACACAGGTACCGCCCAGGGACCATGTATAGGCATACACACCCGCAGTACTATATCCCGTGATCGCGGTAGTACCCGAGCTCGCATTGACGATCACGGTCACTGCAGGGTTAGTAGCCAGTGCAGTCCATGTGCCGGCACCTGTGGCCGCCATCATCACAGCGGCTCCCTGGCAGATAGACTGATCCGGGCCGCCATCAGGCTGCGCTGCCACTATGACTTGCATCGTGTCATTGCAGCCATAGCCATAGTAGTAGGTATAGGTGCCGGAGACGGTGAGACCCGTCACCAACGTAGTAAGTGATACAGGATTTGTGATGGTCGTAGGTGCAGGATTAGTAGCCGCTGCTGTCCATACGCCGCTGCCACTACCGGTCATGACCACAGACCCCGTGCTACCGCAGATGGTCTGGTCAGGCCCTGCGTTAGGCTTGGTCGTGACGGTCACGCGCATCGTATCTGTACACCCGCCCGAGGCCCACACATAGTAGTAGTTACCTTGCACTGTGAACCCCGTCACTGTAGTAGTAGCAGATAGTGTATCAGTGATCGTAGCCGCAGCAGGATTGGTAGTGAGTGCATACCATCTTCCGCCGCCACTGGCCGCCATGGTCAGTATATTATTCTGGCAGATGGTCTGGTCACTGCCGGCATTTGGTTTTGCTGTCACAAAGACACTCATGGTATCGCCACAGCTACCATTGCTCTCCGTCCAGATATAGTTATACCTGCCCGGCAGGCTAAATCCTGTGATGATAGTAGATGGAGATGCAGGTGTGAGGATGGATGTCGTCGCAGGGTTGCTGCTCATGGCTGTCCATATACCTGCCGCAGTATCTGTACCGCGCGTGGAGGCTACATTATACTGGCAGATGGTCGTATCGCGTCCGGCAGGGTATACCTGTGGCACCACGATGGTATAGGTCTTGGTGGCCTGTCCCGGATTCGGGCATGCATTGTCCTTCACGGTCACAAAGATATTATGCGAGCCGGCGTTGTTTCTGCCCGGTGTCCAGCACACCGTAGCTGTAGGCGTACGGCCGGATGTGGTGGTGAAAGTAGCACCCGGCACATTATTCTGTCCCGTCCAGGTCACCGTGAGATGGATAGACGTATCAGGATTGGTAGTAGCTGAAGCAAAAGTAAAACAGCCCGTAGTACATGGTGGTATCAACACGGTAGTAGAGCTGCCCATCACAGCTGCGCCACTGGTCGTATTCACATTAGAGAGTTGCGGTACGCTATCGCTGCAGTTTTGCACCACCACCTGCATATCTCGCTCTACCGTGCCTATCAGCACTCCGCCGCGGTACTCGCTCACGAGCACTTTCATGATGCCTACCTGCGTGATATTGGGCGTGAAGCTCATCTGCCCTGTCGCCGTATTGAAACCAAAGGCACCCGTCACTGACAGCGGATTGGCAGCAGAGTAGCCACCCAGATATATGACAGCTGTATTGGCCGCACTCTCTGAGGCTACGAGAGAGTACACCAGTGAGTCGCCATCTGAGTCGTAGCCCCCTTGGTTGAGCTGGTCCAGCTGCCCCAGACAGGTGAAGGCCACAGGGTCTTTGAGAAATGTCGGAGAGTGATCGCAGAGCGGCATTGTATTATTCAGTGTCGCCTTAATATAAAAACAAGTGTTACCCGGATTAGCGATCGTAGTGATAGCAGTATTGCGCGCGCAGTTTCTGAAACTAAGCAGCCAGTCTGTGCCACATCCGGATGGCAGGTTCAGTATTCCTGTATAGGTGTGGCGCTCTACGCCAAAGCCTGTCCCACCATGGCAGGCAGAGTTGTGGCCGGGGCAGGTGTCTGTTACGTTTACGATAGGCGTATCCCTGTTGAGTATGATAGAGCTATTTACCCCGCAGCTGGCAGAGCTATAGTTCATACGTGCAGTATCGGGCAGGGCTATCCCATTGCAATCCCTGTACAGTGTCAGTGTGACCTTGTACTGGTGCGGGCCTATACACTGATAGGTCAGGTCTCCGGCCTCTATGTGGGACGCGCGTGCCGGAGTGATATACCATACAGATAGCACGGCTATCATGAGCCGTAGGAAACTCTTCATACAGATTTATTTGATCGTCAGTTAGGTGCCTGCATTTCCGGCAGGCTGCGGCGAGTGGGTATCTGAAAGCACAGAGCCCCGCCATATTGCCGGAGCTCTGCACTGTAGTGTCATTTTCTTATCTGGATATCACCAGAGGTATGTAGCTGGAGCGCTGCTGGTCGCGGATCGCTACATAGTAGGTGCCCGCAGCTACTGCGCCCATATCTATCACCTGGCGGTCTGCGCCGAGCACAGCCTGGTAGCTCACGCGGCCATATACATCATACACGGTCAGCTCTGCCTGTGTATTGCCACTGCGCTCTATGGTGAATGTGCCATTGTTAGGATTAGGATATAGCCTGATATTTGAGGCTTCTATGGCTGTGATGCCTATCGTGGTCACAGTATCATTGGCAGAGCGCGCAGGACAGCTCGTACCGCCACTGATAGCTACTGCATACACACCATTTTGCGTCACGGTCAGGAGCTGGGAGTTGGCTCCGGCTATAGCCTGTCCGTCCAGGTACCACTGATAGGTAGCAGCAGCCGGATTGGCTATGAGCGTACTGCCCTGCTGAGTGATGGTAGGTGCGGCAGAGGCGGCCTTGTAGCGCAGCAGGAGAGTGATCACTGAGTCGCAGCCGGTAGGTGCAGGCACTGTGACCTGGTGAGGCCCCTGTGTAGTAAAGGAGTCCGCTCCATAGTAATACGCCGTACCCTGGCAGAAAGAATCTACTATCTGCGCTCTCGGTGCAGCTATATATGTGAGCCTGAGCGTGAGCACAGTATCGCAGCCGGTGGCAGCAGGGCGGGTGCCCACATTATGATTGCCGGCTGTCATAAAGGTATCTGTACCGTATTGGTACACCGACCCGCGGCAGAAGGAGTCTGTGATCAGTACTGTCGGCGCAGCCTTGTAGGTCAGGATCAGTATGGTCATACTGTCACAGCCCGTAGGCATCGGAGTGAAAAATGTATCACGGCCGGCAGTAGTATAGGTATTGCCGCCATATTGGAACGAGGAGCCATAGCAGAAGGAATCCCTCACTGTAGCCCTGGCACCAGCTACCGCTGTCAGCTGCAGGGTGAAGATCGTATCGCAGCCTGTAGCGGAGTGCACCGTATCACGATAGCCACCATTAGGCCCGCCCGGAGATCCGGTAGTATAGGTATGGCCATGCCATGCATAGGAAGTGCCTACACAGAAAGTAGCCACCTGTGCCGCTGGCCTGTAGTAGGTGCCTACTATCAGGTTGATACGTATGATACTGTCGCAGCCTATAGATGATACGAGTGTATCTGCATAGGTGCCCGCAGTGGTCAGGATATGACCATTGAAATCATACGACTGCCCCTGGCAGATAGATACAGTCTGAGGCGGGCCGGGATTAGTGCGGCCTACTATCAGGAAAAGCTGTATCACAGTATCCTGGCAGATAGCAGCGCCCGTGATGGTGTGGTAGTACGTGCCACTTTGATTCAGCGTCGTGCCATAAAAATTATATCCCTGACCGGGGCCACCGCCTGTCGCACAGTAGGTGACATGCTGCGGTATTGTATCGTTGTGTGCAGACCTGACAGCCAGGTGCAGCAGGATGATGCTATCGCAAAACTGGGCCCCTGTGAAAAGCGTATCCCCATAGATACCCGCCTGCGTGAGTGTAGAGCCATAGAAGCTATAAGATCCACCCTGGCAGATAGTGTCATAGAGGTTATTATACACCGTAGGTATCACAAAGAGCTGCAGCGATATGATACTGTCACAGCCACCGGATAGTACGATGGTATCATTGTACGTACCGGCCGTACCGAGCTGCGTACCATAAAAATTGTAAGGATGCCCCTCGCAGATCGTGGCCTGCTGGTAGTTTACCGTGCTGCTACACACAGCGCTGGCAGTCATTGCCGCCAAGCTCATCAGCAGGATCATACAGGCGCTGAGTACTCTGTTCTTCATCGTTATTTCTATTTTTAGTGGTTGATGTATATTTTTTGTAATATAAACATCCGAAAACCCTCCGTACCCATCCTGATTATGAGGTGAGCACAAGCACTTTGTCGGCAAATCTATTTTTAACAAATTCAGCGTCCGACACTTATGCCCGGACCGTATGACTGCCGGAGTAGCAGCGGGTTTAAAGGCTACCTATCTTTTCACATATGATAAAGCCGGTCTACATCTGCCTGAGTCAGTACTCTGTGGTAGATAAACAGCTCATCCACGCTACCTGACCAGTAGGTGCCCCCACCATCTCCTGCCAGCCACAGCGGGCTGCTTTGGGCTACCAGCGTATGAGGCCAGTTGGTAGTTTGAGCCAAAGTACCATTGACATAGATCCTTATGTCGCTTCCGTCAAATGTCCCTACCAGATGGGTCCACTGCTGTGAATGAAACAGCCCACCGGCAGAATTGGTAGAAGGCAGATAGGCCGCAAAACCAGTAGCCCATGAGCTCGTATAGAAGCCATAGCCGTAGCTATTAAGGAAGTAAGTGGTAGGATTAGTTGTATCTGTTTTCATCCACATAGAGAAGCTGACACCGGTAGGGGTAGCGATCGGCACATCGGCATACTCCAGATACTGGTCCGTTCCGTTAAAAGAAATACCCGTCCCGTGTGCACCAGTCACAAAGGCGGCACTATTATGATTGGTGCCAGTAGCATGGCCCACCACATCATTGATGCTACCGTTGTCAAAGCTGAAATAGGCAGCCAGCGAGTCTGTAGGATAATAAGGCGCGGTGGCTGTACTATTCTTCTTGCAGCCGGCTGATCCGGCTACAGCTATCACCGTCAGGATAAAAAATAAAGTCTTTTTCATTGTAATGAGTGTATTGTGAAAGGGTAAACCTATTCTTTCCTCCACCAGATTTTTATGATATTGGTCCTGATCGGGGCCAGTCATTATCATAGCCCTGCATTATTTTTTTCGCGCCGGAGCTTGCTAAAGTGTCAAAAGACCCTATATTTGCAATCCCTAACGAAAACGGATTGGTAGTTCAGTTGGTTAGAATGCCGCCCTGTCACGGCGGAGGTCGCGGGTTCGAGTCCCGTCCAGTCCGCAAAAGCCCCTCTCATGAGGGGCTTTTTGCATTACAGCACCACACAGCTACAGAGTATTCAGAATTGCCCCGGACCTTCGTATACTCAGTAGATCCAGATAAAGGGGTATGTAGCATGGTTCTCGCCATCTATCTAGGCAAGGATAAGTGAAATATAATGTGATCACCGTCTTGATCCTGTAGTTGATGATCAAGAAGTGCCTGGTTAGATTCAGATTATTTTAATAATCTGGTTATCAAATGAGTGACTCTTTTTACCAAAGGTTTCTTGCTCAAATGTGGGGGTATAGTTAGGTTTGTTGTTGTGCCTTTCGTTGTGAACTTTGATAACTATGAAAAACTATTGACTATGAAAAACCTCATGAATAACTGTTCAATTTTCGCCTCTACACTTTTCGGGGCGCCTCCCTCCAGATTTAAGACACTTCATCACTGACACCTGCCAGGTGTATGATATCTATCTGACAGTTTTCTGCAGATATGATTGGGCATTTTCATTTGCCCTTATCGAGGTCATCGACGTATCATCCTATACTCCATCTAAGAGAATAGCCGAACACTCTAATACAAAGTAGGCATTAAAATTAGACCATTATGAAAAACGGTTCACCAGTCCTTCGATTATGTATCCTTGTGGCCCTCCTTGGCATAGGATACTCGCAAAAAACTTTCGGGCAGTTGGATAGTGTCTTGACCCCATATGATTTGGGGCCGGCATTCAATACTTCTTCCCTTCCTCCAGGCACGTTGTATCGTGACAACAAGGGATATGCCGCTGTAGATACTCCCGTTTTGGCACCTAGTACTAGTGCCAGCCGTATCGCAGCTACCTATACTTCTGGCGGGTTTGCACTCACATATATAGACGAGGCTATCAGCAGCGGTAGTGGCTTCAATGATGCTACCACAGTCACGCTGTCGGCCGGCCACCCTCTGGGTACATCTACTACGCTAGGCGCACTACGCAAGTGGACCGCCGCTCAGGTATTCAGCTATATAGGCAGTCACGTCACTATCCCCTCTGGACAGACGCCCAAGATCTGCTTTCTAAAATCAGTCACTACCACTCCCGCCAATACAAAGAGTGGTTCTCTGGCCAAGTATCAGATCAACTATCCCGTCAGTATCACCGGTGGCGGCTTTGACGGTGGCTCATTGGCCAATAAGATGCTGTCAGGCACCTCCACCACTTCTCCCTACGATGCATACATCACTATAGACTTTAGCAATAATGCCTGGTATATATTTGATGTCACTACAGGTACATATGTGACGAGAAATATTAATTCTGACGCCTATAACACCTCAATAGGCAGTGACATTGATCTATACTCTGTTATTTTGCAGCAGGCTACGCATAGCCTGGGCCTCACATCGCTGATCAGCAAATTTTCACCGGTAGGCGTATCTGCTGTTTATAGCACTTATGATCAATACCTGACAGCAGGACCATCATATACAATACCCAATCAGCCTCTGATAGACCCTACTACCCACAGCCTCAATAGTAATGTGCCCTTGACATCCTTTGGCGTGGTATATAGTAATGCGGCCAATGCGAAAGACTATGCCATATTCTCTCCTGACAAATGGACCAATAGCCACAATATGAGCTACCTGTCTTCCTTCAAAGATGTAGTGGCGTACGAGGATCTGGAAGGCTACTGCGGCGGATTGAACCGGAACTGGAGCTATGCCGAGATGCAGATCTTATGCAATCTGGGCTACACTGTGACAGGCTTCTCTACTTTCTCCTGCAGCGACCACCTGCCTGTAGCTATGAATGATGTCACCTCCACTACAGCCAATGCATCTGTCACCATGGATGTGACACTCAATGATAATGACCCTGACGGCCAGACCATAGCAGTGCTCCCTGGCAGTGTACAGCTGCTGTCGCCAAATGGGTCTGTATCCCTCTCCGGAAACAATATCACATTCGTACCAGATGGAGTGCACAATGAAGTGGCGTACATAAAGTATACCCCCTATACTCCTGTCAACGGTGCTACAGGTACAGACGGCTACATGATCATCACTGTGACCAATGGTAGCCGTGCGTATGGCGATCCGTGCAATCTGATAGAAAATGGAAGTTTCGAGAATGGGATGTCTCTGCCTCAGTTTATTTATGACATCAATCACGACCCCATTGAATGGTATCCCATTGCTTTTGATTTTGGTGCGGCACCACCTTGGCAAAGAGGGGATAACAGCCCTCAAGTTTATTTTCGAGGAAGCGTGTCTTCTCACACAATAACAAATTTTTATAATATACCTGTAAATGTTGCAGCTAGCAGTTTGCCCGGGGTAGAAACATATACTTCTGGTGGTCGAAAATACGCGGGATTGGGGGCTTGTGCCAAAGGTGTGAGCTCAAATATTTCTTCCGATGGCATCTACCAGCAACTTATTCAGCCACTTGTCGCTGGAATCAGTTATACTTTGACATACAGGGCGCGCGCAGTGCAGTGGCCTTCTTTTTCCTCTTGTAATGACCCAAATATCCTTGTGACTTTTACGACAAGTATTCCTGGATTTTCCCCTTCTTCATACGTTACAGGGCCGGTAAGTCTATCCGATCCAATCGCGCAATATAATTCAAGCAGTACCGCTCCTGTAACCACGACTTGGACTGTTGTAACTCGCACCTTCACCCCTACCGTCAGTGGTCTGTCTTATATAGCAATAGAAGGGAAGTCAATAGCGAGTAATGATGATCAACCTTATATTTTCATTGATGATATCCGCCTCACACAGACCGGTGCCACTACGACTCCCACTGTATCTATCAGCCCCAATCCTGCATCACTCTGTCAAGGCGCTGCACCTATCACATTGACAGCATCGGGCACCCCATCCGGAGGCTCATACACGTGGAATACAGGAGCAACAACAGCTGCTATAAATGTGGCCCCATCCGGCACTGTACCATATACTGTGACCTACAATGGCACTAACCAATGCTCGGCATCTACGAGCGTAAATGTGACTGTAAAGCCACTGCCCTCTCCATCCATATCGCCGGCATCACCCAGTGTATGCCTGGGCTCTGGTGTGACCCTGACCGCCACAGGAGGCGCCAGCTACGTATGGAGCACGGGGAGTACTGCATCTACTACTACACTCACACCTGGCGCTACAGGTACATATCCCGTATCAGTGACGGCTACCGGTGCTAATGGCTGTACCGCTTCTACCAGTACTACCGTGACAGCTATACCAGCCCCTACTGCCAGTATATCTCCCGCTGCGGCCACTATCTGTCAGGGCAGCTGTACTACACTGACAGCCTCTGGAGGAGCGTCATATCTATGGAGTACCGGTGCTACTACGGCGTCTATATCTGTCTGCCCTGGTACTACTACCACCTACACTGTGTCTGTGACCGCAGCCAATGGCTGCACTGCCTCCAAAAACGTCATTGTCACTGTCAATCCGGCACCTGTAGTGACTATCACTCCCGCATCACCATCTATCTGCGCCGGTAGCAGCAGCACTCTGACAGCATCCGGCAGCGGCACCTATCTCTGGAGTACCAGTGCTACCACAGCTGCTATCACAGTGACGCCACTTTCTACTACAGCATATAGCGTCACTGTGACCGGGGCAAACGGTTGTACCGCCGCCAATACGGTCACTGTAACTGTCAATCCACTACCTACGGCCTCTATCACTCCCCCATCGTCCACATTATGCTCTGGTAGCAGTGTGACCTTGACTGCAGCAGGTGGAGGTACCTATCTTTGGAGCAATTTTGTAACTACACCTGCAAACGCCGTATCTCCCACAGTCACCACTACCTACTCAGTGACGGTGACCAGCGCTGCGTCCTGTACTGCCTCTGCCTCTGCTACAGTCACTGTGATACCTGGCGTCACCGCCAATGCTGGCGGCCCCTACACTATCACTAGCTGTACTGCAGGATGTATCAAGCTCGGTGGCAATCAGGGGACTCCGGCATCCGCACCTACCGCTGGCGGGGGTACAGGTTCCTACACTTACACCTGGTCTCCTTCAGCCACAGGTACCAATCCATGCGTACCGGTAGCTGCAGGTACGTATAATCTAACCGTGACCGATGCTGGCAACGGCTGCTCAGCTAGTAGCTCGGCTACTATTTCTATGAGCGCTACCGGATTTACCCAGATACTAGATGGCTTAGACAATGTGGATGCACGTATCGTAGCAGATATGGTCAGTGACAACCATGGTGATATCTATGCCGCAGGCCGATTTTACAATGATATTTTCTATCAGCAATCAGGCCCTGCTATTTACCAGCAGTCTACTACATTTGGCTCTGCCAGGTCAGGCATCTATATAGCCATGTACTCACCATGCAATGGCAACCAGGTCGTAAGCTATTATTATAGGGATAACTCTAATTTCCTCTGGCCGTGCAATTCTTCCAATAGTGGTTCCTATGTCAAATACGATAACATCTGCGTACACCCCTATAGCAACAACATAGCACTGGATGCTTCGGAAAACCTTTACTCAGCAGCTTCTGGTCATATCAATGCAGACCACGCTGCCGGACTTATTACACGACTCAACTCGCATTATACTACCGGCTCTGCCGCAGACTATGCCAGTTTTGTGGATTGGTTCGTATTTACCGATATTGAAAGTGACCCTAGTGGAAACGTTTATGTCGCCGGCTACAATGCCAATGTCACAAGCATGACTTTTAATGGTATTACCTTCAATTCAGGTGAATACTTTGTAGGTAAGATCAAAACTTCCAGTAGCACATCCCTGGCATGGGACTGGATGGTGAAGCCTACCGTGCCTGGCAGTACATCTACTATCATGAAATACACAGTAGATGGCATTTTATCTCTCGGCACATATATCTCCGGTCATCAAAACTACCTGATACTATCTGCAGGCACCGGCATGAGCCTATATTATGGCGATAATGCCTCGGGTGGCACTAAGATCGGCAGCGGCTCTGCACTATCTGTGGCCAATCGTACTTCCAGAGTTGCCGTCTACCGTTCTACAACTACGCTCGCACTGATATCAGAGCAGCGCATTCAGCCTTACAAAATAAACATCACGGCTGGTACATTTACAGCGGCGGCCACTGCTACTGCGCTGCCTGAGAGGGTAGGCTATGATGTCAAGGTAGATGCTTATAATAATATATATGCAGTGACCAGCAATCGGATCCTGCAGTATAAAGATAATGGCAGCTCGCCATATACGCTCACAGGTATCAGTTCAGTACCATTCAAAAGTAGCGGCACTTATACCACATACCTCAGTCCCGATTATAGTGCTTTGGACAGGTGCCTTACTTTTGACAATAATCTGAATGCCCCTACCGGTGGAAACAACAATATTTATATTGGAGGTATCGCTACCAACAACCTGCCGCTAAAGATCAATGGGGTAACTATAACAAGCACACCACCCCACTACTCTACATATGGTTTTATAACACGTGTCAACTCAAGCACCGGCGCCTTTTTCAAAACAGAGGAGATGGAGGCACAGGACGCACCGGATCAAGCCTCATTGACTGATGCAAAACCATCGGTTACACTATTCCCGATACCGGCTACCACATCATTAAACTTTATCTTCAATGTCACAACTGAAAAGGCTTCTATAAACATCTATGACGTGACTGGAAAGCTGGTCCTACATCAAGATGTGGCAGTAAATGGAGACATAGTGTCTATGGACGTCAGTCCACTGGCCGATGCTCCGTATGAAGTAAGAGTGACGGCCGGAAATGATGTTTTCACCAAGAAAATAGTCAAGGCAATGAAGTAAGTTTTTTTTAAATCCTCATCAAGGGCTGGTCAGGACTTTGGTCCTGGCCAGCCCTTTCCCTTTTGTGGATGTTGCAAAGGTTACCAAATCGCATATTCGACCCGACAAAGCCCCTCTCAGGAGGGGCTTTTTGCTTTTAGTACCTTTGTTAGCTCGTTATCTCTGTCCAGAATGACAGCCAATACTATATAACCAAAAGGGAATATCCCTAACTCAGTAGGCTTTTTGTTTTGGCCTACTCCCCTCCTGCCCCTTTCATCCCCGTCTGAAATAGATTAGATTTGGGTAAAACCACCCGATCCCATCATGAACCCACAGCCACATCGCTTCCCGGCCAGTGCTACACCTGTATCACAGTTGCTCGATACCGTCCGTGATAAAAGAGCAAAGGATATAGACTGGCGCCGTGGCCGCGCATTCTGCCTCATCTACCATCCCGGTGATGAGCGCGAACATGCTATCAAGCAGGTCTTTGACCAGTACTATGCAGACAATGCCCTGAACCCTACCGCCACACCCAGCCTCGCTGAGCTGGAGAGCGAGGCAGTGAGCATGTGTGCAGACCTCTTTCACGGAGATAGCGAGGTCTGTGGCAATATCACTACCGGTGGCACCGAGAGCATCCTCCTGGCCGTCAAGACTGCCCGCGACTGGGCCGGCAAAAACAAACCGCATATCAAGCGCGCGCACGTGGTGGTGCCGGAATCCGTACACCCGGCCTTTATGAAGGCTTTTCAGATCATGGAGGTAGACTATACTGCTGTGAAAGTGGGCAGCGACTATCGTGCTGATGTAGCTGCCATGGAGCGCGCTATCCGCCCGGAGACCGTCCTGCTGGTAGGCTCTGCGCCTTCTTATCCTTTTGGCGTCATGGACCCGATAGCAGACATCGCAGCACTGGCGCAGCGGCGCGGTTTGCTTTGCCATGTAGACGCTTGTATCGGTGGCTTCATGTTGCCCTTCATTTCTGATATTGGTTATGAGGTGCCTGCATTTGATTTCCGCATAGCGGGTGTCACCTCGCTCTCTGCCGATGTACACAAGTACGGCTACTCGCCCAAGGGTGCCTCTGTCATCCTCTACCGCAGCCACGACCTGCGCCGTCATCAGTTCTCGCTTTATACTAAGTGGGCCGGTGGCATCTACGCCTCCCCGACCATCACCGGCACCCGCGCCGGCGGCAATATAGCCGGAGCCTGGGCCGCCCTGCGCACCATAGGCCGCGAGGGCTACGTAGAGATGGCGCGCGCCACGATGGCCGCTACAGAGCAGCTGAAAAAAGCTGCAGCAGACATCCCTGAGCTGGAGCTGATAGGCCGACCTGATATGAGCATCGTCACAGTCCAGTCTGGCCAGATAGACGTATACATGCTGGCCGATGAGCTCAATAAAAAAGGCTGGCACTTTGAGCGGCAGCAGCTGCCACCTAGTCTGCACTTTACGGTCAACTATATCCACCGCGATATCATGGATGAGTTTATCACAGACCTCCGTGCCTGCATAGCCACCGTACGCGACCAGCGCATAGCACAGCTGGGCAATAAGCTGCAGACATCAGTGGTCCGAGGCCTCAGCAAAATACTGCCTGACGGCGCTATAGCCAGGCTGCAAAAGAACTCGACACCGGATATCAATAACGAGAATAAAGCCGCCATGTATGGCATGATGGGTGCCCTCTCCGGCACGGACGATCTGGAGCAGATCGTGTTGGATTTCCTCGACTCTATCTATACTGCAAAACCAAAGTAGATGGGCCACGCTATCTGGCAGGGCGCTATCACGGGCCTCATACTTGCCACTTTTATCGGTCCCATATTTTTTACGATCGTAGACCTCGGCCTCAGTGGCCATCTGCGCGGCGCAGCCTGGCTGGCCTTTGGTGTCTTTGTCAGTGATATCCTCACCGTATCCTTCATCTATCTCGTAGCAGAGAGCATAGATCAGGGCTCCGTGGTACTGCAGGTCATGTACGTCATCGGCGGCAGTATCTTAGTACTCATGGGCCTGCAAAATCTCCTGAAGCGCAGGCAGAGCCAGGCCCATCCGGACGTAGCACGCATCTCCATGTCGCGCCTCTTTGCCAAGGGCTTCCTCATCAATAGTACCAACCCAAATGTTTTCTTCTTCTGGTTTGGCGCCGTGATGAGTGCCGTGAGCCACTATCATGGAGCAGGATCACAGGTCATGATGCACTTCTTCATCGCACTCCTCGTCGTCTGCGCCACTGACTTCCTTAAGGGCTACAGCGCCTCCCTGTTGCGCCCGTATATCCGCCCCGCCATCCTCCTCTCACTCTCGCGCATATCCGGCATCATCCTCATCGGCTTCGGAATTAAGCTGATATTCTTTCATTAGCATTTCGCTACCAAACAGTGGTATTACGATCTAGCCCATCGTAAAACAACTCTCACTCAAAAAATACTCGTTGCTGAAATTCCCCCTTTAAAAAGGGGGGGGTGGCCGCAGGCCGGGGACTTACGCAGCACCACACAGATTCGTTTGTATTTCTATGTCTATGTTTCTATGTGGCTCAACATTGTATTAGGCTATACATTACTTCACAGCCAGCTTCATCCGCATCTGCACCTCCTCTGATTCTGCCATTTCGTTGGTCTTTGGCATCGCCATACTCGGCATACTCTGGCGCGTGTCGCCATAGCCCTGGTTGCGCATACCGGAGTTTGACACAGACGGGTCCGTCATACTACCATTTTGTATCGGCTGCGGCACATCAAATGGGTGCACCCTCACCGTGATGCCCAGTACCTTTTTGGCATCAGCCGCATTCAGCTTATCATGATAGAATGTACGAAACGGTATCCGTGCCTCATACGTCAGCACATTGTCGCGGTCCCAGCCTATCGCTATTTCTATAGGGCTGCTAGTATTCACAGGCTCTATGGTTTTGGGCAAGCCTGCCATGTCTATGTATTTCACACGCTTGTCGGCCAGGGCATACTCCATGCGCAGCGTCTTCAGGTCGGGGCGCTCCAGCTCCTGGCGGTCAGGCTCGCCCGGGTCTGTGATCCACTGCAGCCGTGTCTCTCCCGGCAGCGGATACAGGATCACGGCAGCGCTCTTCTTCCTGCCCATCGTATCTATTATCAGGTCCATACCCGCGCGCAGTATCTTGGCCTGCGCCTTATAGTCCATCGTCTTTAGGATGATGTAGAGCGCCGTATCGTCATTGGCCACCTGGTACTGTATCTTGGCCTTGCTATCATAGTAGCTCAGCGGCTCCTGCCAGTCATAGGGGTCGCCGTTGATCACGATATTGGAGTCGCGCCACAGAGAGTTCAGCACGATCTTTTGCGCCTGCGTGGTGCAGGCACTGAGGCATAGGGCAAAGAGGAGAATGTAACGCATAATTGTATCTTCTTAATAGTATCGTTGGCACCCACGCCAGCATCCGACAGATCACCACCGACGGCGCAAAGGTCAGATAAAATTTCTTTGCGTTCTTCGCGTCCTTTGCGGTAAAACTAAATGATGAAGTAAGGCTGCATAGTTTTAAAACAAAAATGGTGGAACCTTTCGATTCCACCATTTATCCACCTAAAATACAAATTATGAAAGAAGAGTCTGGCTTTTCGCCAATATTCTGATTTCTGTTTTTTCTGTTTTCCCGCAGTACCGGCTGCGTTTGTACTGTGAAGATTGCGCACTATTCACCGTTGTCACAATAGATTCGGTAAAGGCGAAAATTATATCGGCCTTTTTGTTAATAGCACATAAATACATTTTGATACATATATAAATGGCAGGCAGAAAAGGTGGGTTTGTGACCAAATCATTACCTTCGGTGTCCGTTTATCCCTAAAGTACACGAGATGACTTATCTTGATTTTGAAAAACCGATAGAGGAGCTGCAGAAGCAGATAGACCACGTGCGCAATGGCAAGCACCTCATCAAGCCAAAGGTATCTGCAGAGGAGCTGGAGGTCCGGCTACGCGAGACGCAAAATGACATCTACTCACGCCTCAGTACCTGGCAGCGCATACAGGTATCGCGCCACCCTGAGCGCCCATACACGCTCGCCTATATAGAGAAGATGACGACCAATTTCATCGAGCTCTATGGCGATCGTTCTTTCAAAGATGACAAGGCCATCGTCGGTGGCTTTGCTGATCTGAATGGTGAGACCGTCATGATCATCGGCCATCAGAAAGGTATCAATACCAAGATGCGCCAATACCGCAATTTCGGCATGCCAAATCCCGAGGGCTACCGCAAGGCGCTGCGCCTCATGAAGCTGGCCGAGAAATTCAATAAGCCGATCATTACCCTGATAGATACGCCCGGTGCCTATCCCGGCGAGGAGGCCGAGCAGCGCGGCCAGGGCGAGGCCATCGCCCGCAATCTCTTTGAGATGGTCACGCTGAAAGTACCCGTGCTCTGCATCGTGATAGGCGAGGGTGCCTCCGGTGGTGCGCTGGGCATAGGCATAGGTGACAGGCTCATGATGCTGGAGAATACCTGGTACTCGGTGATCTCGCCTGAGTCCTGCTCCTCCATCCTCTGGCGTAGCTGGGACTTCAAGGAGAAGGCTGCCAACGCCCTCAAGCCTACACCACAGGATCTGCTGCAGCTGGGCATCATAGATGGCATCATACCTGAGCCACCGGGCGGCGCACATGCCAATCCCGATGAGGCTGCGAGCAATCTCCGGGAGGCTATCATGGCCAACCTCACAGAATTGAAAAAACTCTCCTCACAGGAGCGTATAAATAAACGTATAGACCGCTACTCCCGCATCGGTATCTATCAGACAGACCAGGCGTAGATGAGTATCATAGACAGTATCCGAAACTACTTTTACGAGAGTGTGCTCCGCCAGCGTGGCCAGGGTGCCCCCCGTAGCATTACCAATCTGGCTGACGCCAAAACCGTAGGCATCATATACGACTCCTCTATGCCCGGCTATGATGGCATCATCAGCCAGTATGCGGAGTCACTGCGTGGCAAGGGTAAGACCGTAGAGGTGCTCGCCTATCTCGATGACAAAAAGATAGACCAGAAGCCCGGCGTCAATATCTTTAATAAAAAAGCGGTCAACTGGTACGGCATCCCCACAGATGATCGCGTGGCAGCTTTTTGCAATAAGAACTTTGACCTGCTGATCTGTGCCATCACAGAGGAGAGCCGCCCGCTGGAGTACATGGCATTTATGTCAAAGGCAAAATACCGCGTAGGCCCTTTTGCAGAGAGCAAGACGCGCCTCTTTGACCTCATGATACAGCTGGATGGCCGGCGCGATCTCGGCTACCTGCTTCAGCAGGCCACACACTTTCTGGACAATATAAAATACAACTGATAAACACATGGTACAGCAGAAACTCAGAGGCACAGGTGTCGCACTCGTCACCCCTTTTCTTAGCAATGGCAAGATAGACTTCAAAGGCCTCGGCAAACTCATAGACTTCTGTATCGCAGGTGGCGTAGAGTACCTGGTATCCCTGGGCACCACCGGAGAGTCTCCGGTACTGACCAAGGAGGAAAAAGTACAGGTCCTTGACTTTACCATCTCTCACACCTACAGCCGCGTGCCGATCGTCGCCGGCTTTGGCGGCAATGACACCGCAGAGGTCATCAAAGAGATCAAGAAGTTCCACTTCAAGGGCATCACCGCCATCCTCTCCGTGAGCCCTGCCTACAATAAGCCAACACAAGCCGGCATCATAGCCCACTACAAGGCCATAGCCAAAGCCTCACCCGTACCGGTGATCCTCTACAATGTACCCGGCCGCACCAGCTCAAACATGACAGCCGAGACCACCATAGAGCTTTCTAAGGTCAGGAACATCATCGGCATCAAAGAAGCCTCCGGCAACTTTGCCCAATGCATGCAGATCGTCAAAAACACGTCAAAGGACTTCCTCAAAATATCAGGTGATGACAATATCACCCTGCCACTCATAGCCCTCGGTTTCGACGGCGTGATATCCGTATCAGGCCAAGGCTTTCCTAAGCAGTTCACACAGATGGTTCGCGAGTCCCTGTCGGGAAATTTCGAAGCCGCCCGCAGGCTCCACTACCCGCTCGTAGACGTCACTGACATGCTCTTTGCCGAGGGCAACCCTGGCGGCATCAAGCATGTGCTGGAATTAAAAGGCATCTGCAAAGCCAACCTCCGCCTCCCCCTCGTCCCGATCTCATCAGAACTGAAAAGCAAGATCAAATCAGAAGTAACCAAGATCAAATAAGAAGAATCTCATCTCCATATTCCAGCGATGCCATCAACACAAATTGATGGCATCGCTTTTTTACACCTAGCCCCAAAGGGGCGACACGCCTCCAGCGTAGGGCATCGCCCTATGCAGCTCTAGCCCGAGAAGCCCCAATCAAGCCCACCACACACTACACTTCACTGTATTAAAGTCTCCCTTTAGGTCGCAGATCCCGATGTAGTCGGGAGAGATTTAGAGGGTGCTGTTTGTATTAATGTATTTGCATTCCGGCCTTGCGCAATTTGTCATCCTGAGCAAGTTTGTCATCCTGAGCGACAGCGAAGGATCTTTACCAGCCACAGAAGCCCCCGATCAAACTCACCACACGCCACGCCCCACTTGCATTAAAGTCTCCCTTTAGGAAGATTTAGAGGGCGGCTGTTTTTCGCGCCTTCGCGTTTTCGCGAGCCATATCATTCTATTCCCCTTTGCCTTTCCTTAAACCCTTTGCGCCTTTGCGGGAAACCCATTTTATCATTTAAAACACAAAACATATATGACTCGGCAATCCTATTTGCATCCCTCGCTTTTTTGCAGTATTATTATTGACATACAAATTATTAGAAGCGCTAAAAGCACACAGACCAGATGATCGTATTGAAATTTGGCGGCACCTCCGTAGCCAATGCGGAGAATATATCAAAGACGATAGCCATCGTCACCGCCGCGATGAAAGAAGACAAACTCATGGTAGTCGTATCCGCCCTCGGCGGCACTACCGACCTCCTGCTCGGCGCCGGCCGCTCCGCAGCAGAGGGACTGACCGACTATAAAGAAAAGCTCAAGACCATCGAGCAGCGCCACTTTGACACGATACAGAACCTCATACCCGTATCGCACCAGAGCAGCATCATATTTGAGGTCAAGCGCCGCATCAATGAGCTCGAGGACCTCTGCGACGGCATCTTCCTCATCGGCGAGTTTTCACCCAAGACAGCTGACAAGATCGCCAGCTATGGCGAATTGCTCTCTTCACTCATCATCTCTCAAAGACTGACCTCCCTCGGCGTAGATCACAAGTGGACAGACTCCCGCGACCTCATCCGCACAGACAGCAACTATACCTACGCCGCCGTAGACAATAAAACCACGATAGCGCAAACCAGGAAATACCTCGCAGAAAACGACGCGCCGCTCTACCTCCTTCCCGGCTTCATAGCCGCAGATGAGAAAGGCAATACGACCACCCTCGGCCGCGGTGGCTCTGACTACACCGGCGCCATCTACGCCGCCGCAATTGATGCCTCGCGCCTTGAGATATGGACCGACGTCAGCGGCATGATGACGGCCGACCCGCGCCTCGTGCCCAACGCTAAGGTGATCCCAAACATCTCCTATCAGGAGGCCATGGAGCTCTCCCACTTCGGCGCCAAGGTCCTCTACGCACCTACTATACAGCCAGTGATGGCCAAAGGCATTCCGCTCTGGATCAAAAACACCTTTGCCCCGTCTGACTATGGCACCGAGATAGAGCGCAAACCTCGCGCCACCGGCAATGCCGTCAGCGGCCTGTCGAGTATAGACAAAGTATCGTTGCTCCTGCTGGAGGGCAGCGGCATGATCGGCATACCCGGCTTCTCCAAGAGGCTCTTTGAAGCGCTCGCCAAAGAAAAGATCAACGTCATCCTCATCACGCAGAGTTCATCGGAGTACTCTATCTGTGTGGCCATAGACTCCGCCAGCGCAGAGCGCGCCAAGAAGGCAGTCGACGAAGAATTTGCCAACGAGATAGCGCTCGAAAAGCTCGAACCACTCGATGTAGAAAACAACCTCTCTATCGTAGCCCTCGTAGGCGAAAACATGAAGAGCCACCAGGGCATCAGCGGCCGCATGTTTGCCGCCATGGGCCGCAATGGTGTCAATATCCGCGCCATCGCACAGGGTTCCTCTGAGAAGAACATCTCTGCTGTCATCTCTTCTGCCGATGTGCGCAAAGCGATCAACGTTCTCCATGAGGAGTTCTTTGAGACCACGTACAAACAGATCAACCTCTACATCGCCGGTGTGGGCAATGTAGGCAGCCGCCTCATCGCCCAGCTCCAGCAGCAGGCACCGTATCTGCGCGACCATCTCGGCCTCCAGGTGCGCGTAGTAGGCCTGACCAATAGCCGCACCATGCTGCTCGATGAGAACGGTATAGACCTCGCTACGTGGAAGGATAAACTTGCCTCCGGCACTAAAACTGACCTGGACCAATTCATCACTTTCATAGCAGAGAAAAACCTCCGCAATTCCATCTTCATAGACATCACGGCCAATGCCGATGTCGCACAGATATACGACAAGCTGCTGCCAAAAAGCGTCTCTATCGTAGCCTGCAATAAGATCGCCTCCTCAGGCCCATACGAGCAGTACAAAAACCTGAAAAGCCTCGCGCGCGAGTTCACCACATCCTTTCTCTTTGAGACAAATGTGGGTGCGGGCCTGCCGGTCATCGGCACCCTCACAGACCTGCTGCGCAGTGGTGATGAGATAGACGGCATCGAGGCCGTCCTCTCCGGCACGCTCAATTTTGTATTCAACAACTACGACGGCACCCGTCCATTCGCAGAAGTAGTAAAGCAAGCACAGGACGAAGGCTACACAGAGCCGGACCCACGCCTCGACCTCGGCGGCACAGACGTCATGCGCAAGATCCTTATCCTCGCCCGCGAGTCCGGCCAGCACATGGAGATGAGCGACATAGCCAATAACTCCTTCCTCCCCGCCTCCTGCATGGAGGGAGATGTCGCCGCGTTCTACGTAGAACTAGCCAAACACGAGAGCCACTTCCGCAAACTTTATGATGAAGCATTTGAGAAAGGACAGAAGCTGAAGTTCGTAGCGCAGCTAGATAAGGGCAAAGCCTCCGTAGGTCTCCAGCACATCAGCAAGGAGCACGACTTTTTCCACCTCTATGGCAAAGACAACGCCGTCCGCTTCACTACCAAGCGCTACGCCCAGCAGCCCCTTGTGATCAAGGGTGCAGGTGCCGGCGCAGAGGTCACAGCATCAGGTATCTTTGCAGACATCATGAGAGCAGCGAGGGTGTAATTGTGCAGTACAAATGACGCGGTATGTATTTAAAAATCCTTTGCGTTCTCCGCGTTCTTTGCGGTTAATTTTTAGAGTATAAAGAAGACGACCATTGAAACAAGTAACAGTACAAGCCCCCGGCACCGTAGCCAATGTCGTCTGCGGTTTTGACATCCTCGGCTTTGCCCTCGGCGAGCCGCTGGATACCATGACCGTGCGCATTACTGACACACCGGGTGTCACCATCATCAATAAAGACAACTACAACCTCCCGACAGACGCAAAGAAGAATGTAGCCGGCGTAGCCCTCCAGGCCGTACTCGATGCGGTGAAAGGCGAAGTCAAAGGCTTCGAGATAGAAAGTACCAAAGTCATCAAACCCGGCAGCGGCATCGGCTCCAGCGCCGCCAGCGCCGCAGCAGCAGTCGTCGCAGCAAATCACTTACTAGGTGGTCGTTTCACCAATGCGCAGCTCGTAGACCTCGCCATGTACGGCGAGGAGGTAGCCTCCGGCTCGCGCCATGCAGATAATATCGCTCCTTGCATCTACGGCGGCTTTACCCTCGTGCGCAATCACGACCCGGTAGATATCATCCCTATCGCGGCACCACCCCTGCACGTCACTGTGCTCCACCCGCAGATAGAGATCAAAACATCCGAGGCACGCGGCATCCTCAAAAAGAAAGTCGCGATGAAAGACGCCATCACCCAGTGGGCCAACGTGGCTGGCCTCATAGCCGGCCTCATGCAGAGCGACTACGACCTCATCTCGCGCTCCCTCACAGACGTGATCGTAGAGCCCATGCGCAGCACTTTGATCCCACAGTTCAGAGAACTAAAGCAGGCCAGTCTCGACGCGGGTGCCCTGGGCGGCGGCATCTCTGGCTCCGGCCCATCCATCTTCATGCTGAGCAGAGATGAAACCACTGCCAATAGCGTAAAACAAGCCATACAGCACATCTATGACCAGGTCGACATAGACTACCACGTCTATGTCACCACTATCAGTGACCAAGGCGTGAGAATTAAGACCTGAGATATGAGACTTGAGACAAGAGATAAACAGCATGTACTTTTTCGCGCTTTCGCGTTTTTGCGAGCAGCCCTTTGTATTCCCTTAAACTCTTTGCGCCTTTGCGTGAAATGTATTTGCAGTTTCACCTCAGCGTCTCCGCACCTCTGCGGTAAATAAAAAACATGGACACACCCATCAAATACTACAGCACCAATAAACAGTCTCCCACCGTCTCCTTCCGCGAGGCTACGATCAAGGGTCAGGCCCCCGACAAGGGCCTCTATTTCCCCGATCGCATCCCGCAACTGCGCGAGGACGTCATTAGCAATTTCCGCTCCCTCACCAGAGAGGAGCTCGCCTATCTCACCATCCGCCCTTATGTAGGCGGAGATATCCCGGATACTGACCTCTACCGCATCTGCTCGGAGACTGTCGCTTTCGATTTTCCGCTGGTGAAAGTCACAGACAGCATCTCATCACTCGAACTATTTCACGGCCCCACGCTGGCGTTCAAGGATGTCGGCGCGCGCTTCATGAGCCGCTGCCTCGGTTATTTCTCTCAGGAGAATAAGCAGAAAGTCACCGTTCTCGTAGCTACCTCTGGTGATACCGGTAGCGCTGTAGCCGCAGGCTTTCTCGGCGTAGAGGGTGTAGACGTCGTCATCCTCTACCCTTCGGGCAAAGTCAGCAAAGTACAGGAGCAGCAGCTCACCACTCTCGGACAAAATATAACGGCACTAGAGGTCCAGGGCACCTTTGACGACTGCCAGGCTATGGTCAAGCAGGCCTTTGCAGACACAGAGCTGACCAGCCGCATGTTCCTCACCTCGGCCAACTCTATCAACGTAGCCCGCTGGCTCCCGCAGCAGTTTTACTATCTCTACGGGGTGCAGCAGTGGCAGGGCGAGCAGCCACCGGTCATCTGCGTACCGAGCGGCAACTTCGGCAATGTCTGCGCCGGCCTCCTGGCACATGTGTCAGGTATGCCCGCCTCACACTTCGTCATTGCCTGCAATGACAACGACACCTTCTCCGACTACCTCCGCACCAGCACCTACACACCGCGGACCGCTGTCCCGACAATATCTAACGCCATGGACGTCGGCCACCCGAGCAACTTCGTCCGCATCCTCGAGCTGTTTGGCCATGACCACCAGCGCATCAGTCAGCTCATACACAGCTATACAGTCTCTGATACTACCACACGCGAGACGATTGCATCGGTTTATAGAGACCATCACTATCTTCTTGACCCGCACGGCGCTGTAGCCTACTGCGCCCTTGACCAATACCTCGGCGCACACCCGCAGTACCGTGGCTTCATATTAGAGACCGCCCACCCGGTCAAGTTTCCCGATGTGGTAGAGAGTGTCACCGGCACACACATAGAGATACCAGCCTCTATCCAGGGACTAATGGCGCAAAAGAAAAAGGCCACCCTCATACCACCACAATACGCAGCGCTGAAGGACTACCTCCTCAGCCGATAAAAAAGGCTGCTGCGACATCGTCACAGCAGCCCGCCTGTATCGTCAGATAGTTCTTACTTGCTCGATACGGACATAGATTTCGCATCTGCTATTTTGCCGTCTATACTCAGGTAGTATTTATACACTCCGGTAGCCATGCTGTTTGTATCAAAGGATATGCTGCCACTACCCTGACCGTTGATCTTGTATTCAGAGATCAGCTTGTCATCCACAGTCACTACCCTGATAGATGCAGCACCATATGGCATATTGATCGCATACCCGATACTCACAGTACCTGATGCCGGGTTAGGCACACTTTGATACAGCACTGCACCCTGAGCGGCAGGCGCTGTAGCATTACCCCGCGGGCTGAATCCTGCACAGCCGTTTGTACAGAGATCATCCAGCATATTGCGCAGGTCGGCTATTTGCTTGCCCTGGTCTGCCAGTAGTTGCGCCTGTGCATTGATCAGGGTTTGCTGGTCAGCTACTTTCCTGGCCAGTGCTGGATTATCTGCTTTGTCATTTACTTCTTTCACAGCCTGCACCAGTACAGGTATCAGCGCGTTGTAGTTCACTGCCTCAAAGGAGACAGTAGTACCCGTTTTACCACCAGGGTGCATCGCCGGTTTTACCAGCCCCGGGAAGACCTCCTTCAGGTCTGTAGAGAGTACACCTATCTGATCGCCTGCGGGCAGGTTCATATAGCGGTACTCTTCATTTTTGAATACATACCTTTTCACCGGCAGCTTTGACAGCTGCTCCAGTGCGCCGGTATATGGACTGATCTTTTCTTTCAGCCTGGGATCGGAATAGTAGTAATTATTACTGCAGAAAACATCGCCTTCAAAATAACCTGCATAGGCCATGTACGCATTGCTACCGGACGATGGTCCGGTGCCCGCAGCAGTACCTGTAGGAGCGATACCATACACGGCATAATATGGCACTGTCCCGCTCACAGCAGGTGCACCGGCACTGAGGTCACTTTTGACGCCATAGTTTGTATTGCTGCCATCACTACCAGTCACAAATGTCACATCGTAGCCCGATACATCCTGGCTACCTGTAGATGCTATTTCACAGCTTATCCCTTTGGTCACGGTAGGTGTACCCTCTACATGCACCAGCATACCTGCCCCCAGCGGTCCGCCATCGCCAAATATAGAATCTGTGATCCCTATGTTGGTACTTCCCGTACTGTTGTGCCCTACGCGGGCACCCACTCCTATACTATTGGAGTTGATCGCATCAAACCCCGTATTAGCTATATACTCTATATTATACGAGTTTGTATTGCCGCTTCCCACCTCACCTTCATATCCTACATTGAAGCTATTGTCTCCGGCTACATATATACCTACTCCCTGGTTTTTGCTGTAGTCACCTCCTATTATAGATGCCAGTCCCATATTATTCACCGGGCTGCCAGCAGATCCACTCTTTATGCCCAGGGCAGCCATGCTGACATTATTTGATCCGGTGGCATTACCCACTGCTACCATGCCTACATTCTGAGGGCTGCCAAAAAAACCACTGACATAAGTATAAAGCGAGGGTAGGGGCGTGCCATTCTCTATGAGCAGCTTGTTTTGGGGGTAGTTTGGCAGATTGGTCCCATCATAGCCGATGCCCACATTACCATCCTTTGATATGAGCATCTTGCTCTTCAGCGGATCAAATACACAGTTGTTGTTATTTGTAGCTATGCGTATATCGTCATTATTGAAAGTACCCAGGTAGTCATTACTGCTAGAGGTGGTAGCGCCCGAGAGCAGCCAGGCCTTGGCTGCAGAGGTCACCCCATTTACTGTGAAGGTTCCTACACCACAGTCATAGTTCAGTGCAGAGATACTGCCGCTAGGCGCAGCGCCATAGGTCACATTAGACGAGCCATCATAGTACAATACATAAGGCGTAGTGGTGGACGGCAGGTTGTCCAGTTTCAGGCCCAGTGTACCAGGGCCGGGATTTGCCACCTCCAGAGTGGTGCCGGCAGCTGGCGTCGCCACGCCTATACCTACATTTACACCACTCAGGGTGCCGGATGAGTTCACTGCTTGGATGCCATTGCCGGTACCATTACCTATGAAACCTTGTGCCTGGATAGTGTGTGAAGCTGCTACGGCACAGACGGATAGCAGCGCAGAGAGGATACTGTTTTTCATAAACATTACATTTTGGGTTGAAAAAAATGAAGTCAGAAAAACACCTATAAGCACGATTCCTTCAAAGGTCCTTATCCATGCCGGAGAGGCAGTATAGCGTGGCTAAAGACAATATCGCAGCAATCCCTGGGGTGAGTACTCATCGATATTCAGCATCAAGATACACATCACCCGCCAACAATAGTTTACCCCGTCGTTACATTTTACAATGTTCTTATTGTGTCGATTGATTTTAAACTCATTCAATTTTATCAGCCTCGCTCTTGCTCAAAAAGTACCGCTCTATCGCGCGATATATCGCGTGACCATTCTGCCCTGCGTTTGCAACGCAACCTTTGGTGAATAACTATTTCATCCTATTGATCATTTGTCAATAACTATCCAGCAAAAAGTCGCACATTTTGCAGACCTTTGCACCATTACCACGCAGCCATTCATCCGCTGCCGTACCTATGAATATCTCCGTGGTTTCAACAGTATAAGTCTGGATCAAGCCCTCCACATGAGCGCGCTTGATAGATGTACCTGTCTGTATTATTCTATAAATTCTAAAATCCTGTAAATCCTGACATTACATTTCTGTATTCAAGTTTCCCTTTAGGTCGCAGATCCCGATGCAGTCGGGAGAGATTTAGAGGACGGCACCGTAGCCTTGCATTTCTATGTCTCTATGTGTTCTATGTGGTTCAAAAATGTATTTCCGTCTTCATTCTAAAATCCTGAAAATTCTGATTCAGACATTGTATTTAAAGCCTCCCTTTAGGGAGGTTGGAGGGTTGTATTGAAAATTCTCTCTGCGCCTCTCCGCCTCTGCGGTAAAAAAGTATTCTTCACTCATAAATAAAACACCTATGTCCGCACCTACCGGCAATACCAACGCCACCAGATGGACCCGCGAGAAAACCATCGCCCTCCTCGGCCAGATCGAGGCCATCGCCACAGACGAGTTCTCCATCATCCTCACCCTCTCCCAGGCCCTCCTCCGCGTCCGCTGCTACAAGCAGCTCTGGAGCTACTGGAAAAAGAAATGGGAAAATGATGAAGAGGTCATGGACCAGATCTACTACATCGAGCAGGTCTTCATAAACAAGCTCGAAGAAGGCGCACTCTTCAAACGCATGAATGCCTCCACCTGCCATTTCATCCTGAGGCACAACTACGGCTACAACACCAAGGGTGAAACCGAACTGCCCTCCCATCTCAGCGCTGAGTTTGCCGCGCCGGCCCCTCCTGCACCGCAAAATGAAAAACCCCGCTCCGGTTCAAAATCAAAAAAGACCAATGAGAAACCGCCTTATACGCAGGAGGAGCTGGACTATGTCCTCGACCCGGCCTACAAGGACTTCAGTCCACGCGATACAGACGATGCCAGCCTGACTGACCTCCGTGCCGACGCGCGCCGGTACCCGCACATGTACACCGCCAAAGTACCCGTGCGCGGCCGCTTTATCAAGTTTGCCGAGGACCTCTACTGGCCCCTCGAGTCGCAGCCCGAGGTACCCGGCCATATAGCAGGTTGAGCCACCTCAGGTCACAGCGCCCTTCACATCCACGCCATCCCTCAGGTCGCAGCTCCTATACAGTCAGGAGAGCTTTAAAGGGCGGCACCCTGCTCCTGCATTTCTATGTCTCCTTTAGTTTGTCTCAAGCTATCTTTAGGATATTAGATAACCATGGTTTCCGTAGAAGCGG